>Ga0187818_10000068_pt1 | contig 27664 bp, 17 predicted proteins | sample NC_wetland_sal_i_14_FD_130581 | JGI IMG/M metagenome (GOLD analysis project Ga0187818, IMG submission 130581) | Wetland sediment microbial communities from Neuse River Estuary, North Carolina, USA - SO4_3 | ecosystem: Environmental > Aquatic > Freshwater > Wetlands > Sediment | place: USA... | reverse complement strand
TTTTCACGCCGTTGTATTTCTGGCCTAGCCGGGTATCCGCATTCAACAGCGGATCTATGAAAAGCGCATTTGTCTTCTCAACAAAGACGGAGCGTGCCCAATCCAGATTGCGATCTCCCGGATGCATGCCCCAATAGAAATTCCGCCCCCTTTGCTGGCATTGGCGTGTCCGCTCGTGACATTCGAAGGGCTCAAGACGCTGTTGTAGTTCGAGGAGTGCGGCCAAGTTCTCCGCGGTCTTGCCGTCTCTGGTCTCTATCCTCTGGGTAGTGGCGGCCGCGGCCATCAATTCGCTGCTGTCCAGGTAAGCGTTCCAGGCAAATGCCAAAAGGCAGATGGGAAGCACGATGGCGGCGCTTGCGCACGCCGCCATCCGAAGCAGGAGGCGCCGTCTTCTGACTTCGCGGGACAGTCCGGCCAGGCCGCGGTCCGGAATCATCACGCGCGTGAATAGCGAATGAATGAAGTAGTTCTTCGTTTGCTGAACCGCAGAGTCGTCGGCAGCCTTGGGTAATCCGGTCTTTGCCGCCATCAGATCCGCAATCGGGCTGCGGCTTTGCCCCGTCTGGGTGGAGCTGGCGAAATAGAAACCGCGAAACAGAGGCTGCTCGCGGAATTGATTGATCTGAAACAGCACCTCAACGAACTCACTCAGCTTCTCTCTGATAAGAGGAAGCTGGGCAGGAAAAGCAAAGGCTTTCTCCTGGGTCCGGCCGCTGGTCACCGCCAGAATGGAAGTCCGGTGCTCCGCCAGTGACTTGTAGATCTCATCGAGCGCAGCTTTGAACTCCTCCTCGGGATGCGGGTTCTCGTATTGCTGCTGCCGAAGCGTCGCGCCGAGCGGAGTGCTGGCTCCGTTCACGGTGTTGGTGAAGAACTCCTGGAACCCCTCGATCAGATCGGCTTTGTGAAATACCACGTAGACCGGCAGGACCATGCCGAATGCCTTGGCGGTCATGTCCAGGAAAGAACGCGTGCTTGCAGCCTGTACACGCAGTCCATCGGAATCGGTGCTCAGAAGAGAATCAACATCGACTACGAGAACAATAGCGTCGGCGGGCCGGGCTTTCCTCTGTTGCTTGAGCTTGTACAGGACGCTGGACCATCCACCCTGTACCCCGTCGCTGGCGAAATATCTGCCCGAAGGATCGATGAAGACCGCTTCATTCGCGACCCAGAAGTCGCACCCTTCCGTGGGACCTACGCTGGCCCTCCCCAGAGGTTTCTTCGGCTCGGTGTAAGAGAAGCTGAACCCGGACTGCACGATCAGGGTTGACTTGCCACTGCCCGGCAACCCCATGAACAAGTACCAGGGAAGGTTATAGATCGGGTCCTTGCTGGTCTGGGCGAGCTTTGAATTCTTGAGCCATTGGACCGTACGGGTCAGGCGTTCACCCACCGCGGCAGCGCCGAATGACTCCGCAGCGTGGCTGACAGCAGGCACAACCTTAGCGATGCGGGTGGCCCGCCGCCTGCGAAGGAACAGGTAGATTGCAGCGAAGATAACCCAGACTATGACGACCGAGAATGCGACCCAGTAACATATGAGAGGCTTGATGCCGATTCGCGGCCCAGCCAGCAAAAAGGCCAGAACAAGCAACAACGCCACCGCGGCCGTGACTGCGAGAACGCGAAACGCAGAAGAGCGTGACCCTTTCATACCGTCACCCCCGGCAGCGTTTCGGATACAGGGCAGCAGACAGCCGCATGGGTCTGTGGCTCACTCTGCCCCCTGGTCTTCACCATGAGAAACAACACGACATACAAAAGAGCGCAGGCGGCGACGACTCCCAGGCTCAAATAGAGCAACCAACGGGGCAACTTATCAGTCTGCGGCTGGGGTTTGTCGGCGGGTTGCCAGTGCGGACAAAGCTGACGCAAGTCCACTGGCTGCTCGCTTTCCAAAGTGCTCTGTACGCTCTTCTTCAGGGCGTCAAGGATCTCGCTGTTAGCAATTCCATACTTGCCTTTAAAGCCGAGCAAGAGACATTGATAGTAGAGCCGCAGGACGTCCGATCTGATCTTGGCCTGCGATCGAAGCCTCTCCAACTTCTCGAAGAAACCTTCTCCCGCCAAATAGGTTCCGAAGTATTGCAGTTGAAGCGGGTTTTCGGACCAGTCTTCTCTCCCTGCCCAATCTGCATTCAAAACCACCTCGTCGACGAAAGCCGCAAGCGCGTACTTGGAATCCGCAACGTCGCCGGGGTCAAACTTTTGGGTCCTTGCTTTGAACTCGAATTCATCCAGAAGCTTGATCGCCCCGGCATGGACGGGTGAAAACTGTGCCGCGCTCGCGCGATCGTGCATGCCCAGCGCAAACAGGCTGATCTCACTGGCCAAATCGGTCAAGCTGATCGTGTTGGTGCCGACCGTTTCCACGGTTCGATCCTCAGAAAGACTTGACGGTCCGTTACTCCTTGATGGACCAAAGCTCCATCTTTAAAGCTGGGAACCTCTGGCCCGGGACTCGTATCGCGATAGTGCGGGACTTGCAGATATGGTCCCAATGCCTGTGGCTCTCCGCGTCTTTTCGGCCCTCCAGACGGAAATACTGCAGGCCGATCTTGACCCGAAGCGGATGCGGGGGAATCGGAGTGTGGACCAGCGCAACGCCCGGGAGAGCCAGTCCAAGCAGAGAATTGATGGTGTCGGCCGAACTGATCTTGGCCTGGCGCGGTAATTCTTCAATCAGCTGATTGTCAGGAACGTCCGCTCTTGCGGCGAGAAACACCTGCGAAGAAACCAGCAGTTCGTCTGCGATACGCGCCGTGAACTTGGAATCGCTTTCCCGTTCCAGGGCAATCTCCACGGCGCCCGTCGGGACCACCGCCTTGAGGGATTCCTGGATTGAGTTCTCGATTCTGCTGAAAACCCTCGAAAGGTCGTTGTGGTCGTAAGACGGCAAGTCTCTTGGATTTGCTGAGGGCGAAAACGTCATCAACGCCGCAGCCAGTTGGGCAAGAGAAATGAACACCAGTTCTGGATGCACAGTGCGCACGCGATAAAAATGATCGACCACCGGAATCGCGGAATTGACGGTGTGCAAAAGCCACAGATTGCCAAGGTCCGTGCCGCTGTATTCGAGCATCCCGGCTGCCCGCTGGCTTCTGGACTCGGAGAGTGACGCACTCTTGCTATGCAGCGTTTCCAGAAGGCGGCGAAGCATTCCGACAATCGCCGCCGAGCAGGAGATGTGCAGGCAGGGAGGAACATAAGAATCGTCCAGCGCGAAGGCTCCGCCGCTCTCCTGCCGCAAGCGGGCGATCTTGATGTGGTCGTAGCCCGCGACAGACTCCCCGCCGAGCAGGACCTGGAGGTTGGGTCTCACTACGGCAACCTGGCGCTCGTTGTCGCCGGAGTTTTCGTCGGAGATGTTGATCACTTCCCGAACAAACCGGGTCGTCCCCGATTGGGATTCATAACCGTTCCCGGAAGAGATCTGACTCGGCGCCAGGGCAAGATAGACGTCGACTGTTTGAACGGCGGGAGCGACTGCGTTCCGCAGCATAGCCGACGGTGTGGGTCCGTCGCCGTCGCGGACTTGAAAGATCGTGCCTCCGGGAAAAACTCCGCGACAACTGACGATGGAGAACTGCCCATTGAGCAGAGCTTCCCGGTTGATTTCCAGATCGGTAAGTCCCCAGTAGAAATGCGAGATCGCTGCAACTCGAAACTGAAGGGAGGAGTGCGTGAACCGGTCCCACTGTTGAAAGTGGTGAGGGGACAAGAACATACCCTCACTCCACAGAACCTTCTGGTCGCGATTCATGGGCTTATGACAGAAGTGGCATAGGTCGCCTCATGGGGGTGGGAGGCGGGACAATAACCCGGGAGGTGCCAGACCTAGAGCGCACTCTGCCGAATCTTGCTTGTCCTTCGACCGCCGCTCAACACTGCCGGCAGCCGCATTTTAGAACTGACCACCAGAAGCATGCTGTGACGGCAGTCACACATATAACGGGTTTGCCAGCACCATTGGGGGCAAATCTTGACCAGTTGCCAAGGCTGAATTTCTTACCTCCGCCCCCACTCCTTCGCACATCTGGCTTGTGTCTGCCTCAGGCGGCACGGCGAAGCGCGTCACCTCCGGCGCCTGGAGCTTGCCGAAAACCGTCGAGGACAATCCACCTGCCCCCCCGCTTTCCTGGTCGCCGGACGGAAGGGAGATCTCCTTCACTCGCCAAGCCGACCCGCACTTCGGCGATTCCGATCAAACCGTCGTCGAGATACTGGACGTTGACAGCGGGCAAATCCGCCAACTGCCTCCGGCGCGACGCTGTGACGCCGGTGTGACGCAAAACCTGCCAACACTGACAAAGTTGACATCATTGACACTTCTCGTGGGTTCCGATTCAATAACTTCCGTGGTTGCAACGCGACCCGGCGAATTCGGCTTACAGGTCCGGCTGCCACAACGCTTTCGTTTCAATCACTTCCAACATGAGTAAAGCTCGTCCTGACGCGGGTGTGAAACGCACGGCAAACATTCGGCAGGAAGATGATGATCTTCCGTCGCCTTGCCTGTCCGGAAAACTGCATCCCCGAGACACTGGGACCTTGCACAAGAAGCGGTGTGAGTTCGGAGCGAACAACTTCCGAGTAGCCGACCAACCACGAACTCGCTTAATTTGTCATCAAAGCCCGTTTACGGGTAGTCCGGGCAAGGGCGTTCACCTTCAATTCAACTTGGCATACTCTTCCTGAGCTCGCTTGAGGACAGGGAGGTCGGGGTCGGCGTCTTTCCACAGTTCGAAGAAGTTCTCGAACGCGTTCCTGGCTTTCACCGAATCGCCCGCAAGTGCGAAGCCACGTGCCATTCCCAGATAAGAGAGCGAATAGTACTGTCCCCAATTGGGGTGGATCCAGGTCGCTCCCCAGTTGGCCCCCTTGTGATCCACGATTTTCTGAAACTCAGCTGCTGCTTCCGCACCCTTATGCATTCTCAGGTAAGCCAGGCCACGCACATAACTCGCATCGGGGTAAGCGCGTTCGTATGGCGAGGCCGATGTCAGCAGTTCAACGCTCTTTGCAGGTTCATCGCGGTGGAGGGCGATCATTGCCTGGATCTCGGGTAGCTGTACGGCATTCCAGATGGTTCCGTTTGGAAGAGCTTTCGAAGTCCCCGCAGCAAGCTTCTCCGCTGCGACCGATTCGCCACACATCGCCAGCGCCAGGGCAGGACGCCCCAGCCGGCGCACGCTGCGACAATTGCCCGCCAACGCATCAGCGCGCGCATCAACTTCCTCGAATTCGTCGGCGACGTACCGGAATCCCTGGCGCAGCGCTGTCTCAGCGGCGCGCTGGTACAACTCGTGCGATTCGCGACGACGGCCATGCATGTTCAGATCGGCCGCCTGCAATCCGAAGCTGAGGTACTCCTCCGGTTTGCCTGCGAACCATTGAATTTCCTTGGCAATGGCCGCTTTATCGTCCTCGACATAGGCCAATTCGAGGAATCGCTGGTGGATTCTGGAACCGTCAATTCCAAGCGCCTGCACTTTCGCCTCTACCTGGTCGGCTTCCGGAAGGCGATCCAGGCAGATGTAGGCGTCCAATTCGCGACGATAAGGAGGTTCGACATCGGGCTGCAGCCGAGCTGCCTCCAGACCCTCCTTTAACCCCTCTTCAAATTGCCCCATGTCGATGTAGACGACGCTTAATTGGTTATACGCACTCCAACGATGGAGGTAGTTGCGGGCAGCCAATTGATAGGCATCAATCTCCTTGCCCAACTCGCCAGTGGCCCTGTAATAGTAGGCAGTGATCTCGGTTCGCTCGGTTTCGGAGACGCGATCGACCAAACTGAAAGCCCGCTTCCCATACTCGGCGCTCCGTTCCATATCCCCGGCTTGTTCATACGCGATGCCCTCAAGGTAGTAAGCCAGCGCGAAGTTCGGATCGATTGCTGTGGCACGCTCAAACAACGGGACAGCGGCTAGAAAGTGGCCCTGACCCATGATGGAAAGACCGGCGGTATAGGCCTGAAGGGCTTCCAGCGAAGGGGTCGTTACCTGTTCCAGCGGTCGATTCAGCTTCTGGATCGAGTTGAGCGACTCTCCCAGTTTCCTGCGCATGGCGGTTGCCGCGCTTCCCAGGGCGTTCAACACATGCTCTTTGTCTTCGGCCTGGATCTGTTCTCGGGCGAGCGTTGTCCCATCCTGACATGTAATTGCCCGCAGGGTGATGACATAACTTTTTCCCAGGTTCGCGATGGCGCCGTCGATTGTGACCGCGCCTCCCTCTCGGACGCAGACATCGTGCGCAACCTGATTGCTGATGCGCGTTCCGGGCTGAAGGTTCATCAGGCGCAGATCGTGGTGCAGTTGCTCCTCATCCATTACTTTCAGGAAAGGCGATTGTTCCAGCTGCACAGCCAGGCCTTGGCGGAGCGTGCCATCGAAAACTGGGTCACCTGTCGTGTTCGTGAAATCGGCCAGAACAATCGTGTCTTTGTCGGTCAACTTGGGCGCGCGATGCGTATAGAAATAACCTCCGACCAAAGCCACAGCAACCACCGCGCCGGAAACAACCACTTTCGAGAGTCTTCCGATGCTCATTCCGGATCGAGCGGTCGCCCTGACCGGCAATCGTGCCGAATCCGTGTCTCGCTTAAGGCGTTGGAGATCCGTCCGAATCTCGGAGGCGTGCTGGTAGCGTAATTCGCGATCTTTCTCTAAGCATTTATCGATAATCCGCTCTAAGTCAGCTGGCACATTTGGATTCAGCCGCACAGGAGCAATAGCGGCGCGATTCAGAATCGAGTCGAAGATCACCCCTGCCGTTTCGGCAGGAAAAGGCAGCTTTCCGGTCGCCATCTCGTAGAGCACTGTGCCGAAGGAGAACAGGTCGGTTCGGCCATCTAACTCTTTGCCCCGGACCTGTTCGGGGGACATATAAGAAATCGTGCCAAGGGCTGTGCCGGGACTGGTCAGGTGCTCCTCCAACGCCGCCGCGGATGCTGTCGTAGCTATGGCGTCTCTGGAGCGCCCCAGAGTGGGCATCACCTTCGCTAAGCCGAAGTCCAGAATCTTGGCGTGGCCACGGGCGGTCACGAGAATGTTGCCTGGCTTGATGTCGCGATGGATGATTCCCTTGGCATGTGCGGCATCCAAGGCATCGGCTATGTCGATCGCCAACGACAAGATCAACTCGATCTCCAGCGGGCGCCCTGCGATCCGATGCTTCAGCGTGACCCCGTCCAGAAACTCCATGACGATGAAGGGCTGACCGTCCTGACGGCCTATCTCATGGATGGTGCAGATGTTGGGATGGTTCAATGCTGATGCTGCTTGGGCTTCTCGCTCCAGCCGGGCCAGCGCTTGCGGGTCTTTGGCCGCATCATCGGGAAGAAACTTCAAGGCGACGAACCGGCGCAAGGACACATCCTCGGCCTTGTACACCACTCCCATCCCGCCGCCGCCGAGCTTTGACAATATCTTGTAGTGAGAAATGATTTGGCCTTCCAGGGGAAACGCGAGTTGATCCGAACGATGATCCGGTTTTGAAGTTCCAGCCTGAACGACCGCTCTTGCCGCTACTTCGATTGCAGGACGTCCGAGAAAGCTTCCGGCTTCCTGATCTGAGATGAGCAGAGACCGGACCTCGTGTTCCAGCGCTGCATCGCCGGAGCACGCCTGGTGTACAAATTCTTCGCGCTGGTCGGCCTGCAGTTGCAGGGCGGACTGCAGCAGGTCCTCAACTTTTCTCCAACGATCGGGATCCATCCGGAGATTCACCCTTCATTTGGCGATAGAGCCACGCCCGTGCCGTAGTCCAGTCTCGCATCACGGTGATCGGAGAGACCTTGAGAACCTCTGCGGTTTCGTCCACGCTCAGCCCTCCGAAAAAGCGAAGTTCCACGACTTGCGCCTTGCGGGAATCAAAACGGGCCAGCGCTTGCAAGGCGCCGTCGAGCACGACCAAGTTCTCATCCGGCTCGCGCACAACGGCAGTATCCTCCAGCGAGACGTGCTGAACCCCCGCTCCGCGCTTGAGGTTGTGCCGCCGAGCATGATCCACGAGAATCCGCCGCATCAACTGCGCTGAAACAGCAAAGAAGTGGGCGCGATTTTGCCATTGCATGCGCTTGTAGTCCGTGAGTCGAAGGTAAGCTTCGTTCACCAGGGCGGTCGTCTGCAGACTATGCCCGGTCCGCTCTCCACTCATGTAATAGCGGGCCAGGCGGTGCAGTTCCTCATAGACAATCGGCGTCAGTTCTTCTAGCGCGTGCTGGTCTCCGTCGGTCCAGGCACGGAGAAGGGTGCTCACGTCGCCGCAAGGCGGCGCCTTCACTTCTCTGTCGTCCTGTGGCGTTGGCTTCCCCATTTGCCCCCACGCTTACGAAATCATAGCCCTGGCTTAGCGCCGCTTCAACAAAGCTGATTCCGCGGTGATAGTTCGGCCCGGCCGATTGCGCCTATTTAGGTGAGCGGAAATCGGCCCCTAAGCCAGGTGAATTTGGGACGAAACGCTCAAGAACAAAGGAGATGACCATGAAACGCATCACCATCGCAAAGGCTTTCACAATCGCCGTAATCACCGCGCTCACTCTGAGCATCGCGCCCACAGCGAACGCCCACGACAAAGGATGCTCCAACGCCACTCTTAAGGGCACCTTCGCCGAGAAAGACACCGGGTTCATTACGAATCCATCGCCTGCGCCCGCTTCCCTTTTCGCCGGGGTCAATCTGGAAACCTTCGACGGAAAGGGCACAATCACGGCTACTGGATTCGCGAGCCTGGACGGCAACGGAGCCCCACAAACGGAAACTGGCACCTATACGGTGAATCCTGATTGCACCGGTACTTACGAGGTCCAGATTTCTCCCGGAGGCTTCACGGCTCACGCCTTCTTCGTGATCGATGATGGCGGGAATGAACTTCAGATTATCGTGACAGACCCGGGCACAGTGATCAACTGCATCGCACGGAGGCTATTTCCAAAAGGAGAAGAGCCAGATCGGGATGACTGGAGAGAATGACGGCTTCCAGAGCGGCAAGCCAGATGTCCATCGGCCAGGTAACAGGCTGTATCGCGGGCGGGAGGTCCGGCTGGAATGATGCCAGGGATCTGCTCGCCCGCGAAACGATCCACAAACCGTTCATGAGACTCATTCTTGCTTCTCACGCCCATGCAGCCTGCCTCTGCATCACTTCGATCGCCGCTTCGGGGAATAGTCGCCGCAGAGATGGACTGCGATGCCCAGTTCGTGCATCATCGCCGCCTTGGCGGCCAGCGCCTTGTCGGCAGCTTCGGCGGAGGGCGCGTAGCCCACGTTCACGTGGTTGGCGTGATGACGCGCCATGAACTGGTCGCGGGTGATCCCGTGCAAAACCGTGTGCATGATCGGCCACTGCTCGGTGGTCGCCTTCCACCGGCGCATGGTTTCCCCGATGGGTAGCTCGATCGCGGTGGCGCGCCCGATGTCAGCGTGCAGCTTTCCGCCTTCCACAAACACCCTGCTCCAAACCACTGCACCTGGTTTGCAGATGCCTTTGAAGGTTCCACCTCCCAGACGAAAATACATGGGAGGCTGGCGGACGCTGATCGCTTTGGCGTAGCCACCCTGGATGTGCGAGGCAGGAACGGCGCCGGAGATCTGGAACACCCAGACGAAATCATCAATGCCGTCGCCTTTATAATGCTCGCCCCAGCGGACGTCATGCAGCGTGGTGGCGGGATCGAATCCCATTGCATTCCACACTCGATTGGTGATGAGCGCGTCGAGGCCGGCGCATTCGTCCACTTCGTTGAAGTGCGGGAGCGGCTGTCCCTGATAAAGTTCGCGCCCCGCTCCGTTGGCGGACACCGGCGGGCGTTCGACATTATTCAACAGCGCTTCCACCAGATCGGACGCAGGCGCCATATCCTTTAATCCCTGCTGGTACTGAATGCCGATGAGGTCGCATCCGAATTCTCCGGCAATGCGCACGGCGGCGATGTACATCTTGCATTGCTCGAGAATCTGGGCGTCGGTCAGGTCGTTGTCGGGATCGGGCCCGGTGACAAACGTTACCCCGCGCTGATCCAGCCACTTGCGGACCGCTTGCGCTTCGCTGTCGGTGACCAGCCTCATGGCCGCAACCAGAGCCGACTGGCTGAGCCGTTCTTTGTAAACTCCGCAGGGGTTCAGCAATTCGTCTTCGATGATGGCGTTGTACATGCCCATGCAGCCTTCGTCAAAAACGCCCATGATGGCCTTGCGATGCTGCAATTGCTGAGCCAGAGCTTCGCCCAACTTGCGTTCCGCGGCGGGCACCTTGGATACGTCGAAGGCGTGCACGTGGCTGGCATCGTGGGTGATGGTTCCTTTTTTCAGCCACTGGCGGATTTTGCCTTTGAAGAATTCATCGTCAAAATCCTTGCTCCAGATTGTGCTGAACTTTACGCCGGCTTTGTAGAGACAGCCGTTGAGATTCAGCATGCCGACCAGCCCCGGCCATTCGCCCGACCAGTTGGCCATGGTGAGAATCGGGCCGCGATGACTGCGCAGGCCGCCGAGCACGTGGGCGCTGTATTGCCACACGGATTCGGCGACCACCAGCGGAGCGTCGGGATGAATGTTCATGAACACATCCATACCCATGCGCTGGTTCCAGATGAACCCGTGTCCAACGTCGTCGCGGCAAGGATGCGCGCGGCGTAAGGTCACGCCCTCGGCCTTGAACGCTGCAGTGATCTTCTTTTCAGCCTCGGCTTGCGCCGGCCAGCAAACTTTGTTTGCCGATTGACGCAGATCACCACTGGCAATCAGCAGTACTTCGTTGGACTTGACTCGCGCAGGAAGTGTAACTTTTGGAATCGAATACGATGACATGTAGAAGTGCCTCCATTTTCGTAAGAATTTCGCACTAACAGGCCGTGGTGAAACTCAGAATCGCAAATTCAGCGCCTGAAGGCGTAATGATAACGCAGTATTCAGCTGGGTTCTTCATGAAGCTGCTTTGAGGAAGCAAAGCCCCACCCTAACCGCAAAAAGCGCGGTTAGGATGGGGCACCCGAAAAGTCATCCTACAGCCAGAAGTCGCTGTTGGGGGCGGCGGGATCGGAGGTGGAACCGGCGCTGGCGGCGCGTCCCATGCGGGGTTCGACGCGATTGCGGCCCGCAGTCTTGGCCAGATAAAGAGCGGCGTCGGCGGCGTGCAGCAACTTCTCGGAGTCGGAGGCCGAGTCGCCGGCGGCGATGCCGAGGCTCAAGGTGACGGTCACCTTGGCTTCTCCTGCTACCACGATGCTGCAGGCGGCAATGTGGTTGCGCACGCGCTCGGCCAGTTCCCAGGTTTCGGTCAGGCCGCAACCGGCAGCGACGATGAGGAACTCTTCCCCGCCGTAGCGTCCGACCGAGTCGTAAGGACGAACTACGGCGGCCATGGCGCTGGAAATGATGCGCAGGACGATGTCCCCGGCAGCGTGGCCGTGCGTGTCGTTAATGTTCTTGAAGTTGTCCACATCGGCCATGATCACGCCGACGGGAGCGCAATCGCGCTCGGCGCGCAACAATTCACGGGCAAGAATTTCGAGAATGGCTTTGTGGTTCCACAGTCCGGTCAAGCCGTCATGGGATGCTTCACGGCGGAGAGCGTCTTTCGCCAGGACGAGGCGGTTCTGCGTGACCAGCAGGCGGGCGCTGAAACACAGGAAGGAAAGGACGACGACTGCGGCGGCTAGTCCCAGGCGCTCGCGCGCGATGCGCAGCGACATGAACAGGACCAGCACGGGGTAAAGCAGGTAAAAGATTTCCGTGTGGATGCTTTTCTCGCGTCGAGGCGTTTCGAGAGCGCGGTCCACCGGTTCGGCCTGCTTCCAGGTCACGGCGATGAGCAGGGGAACGATCAGCAGGGCGCTCCAGAGAAGATCGAACCAGGCGCCGGTGCTGAGGCCGCGTCCCGGCCCGTAGTAGAAGAGCGCATCGGCGCAGCCGGAGATCGCAAGGAAGATTCCGATTCGCCCGAAAAGGGTGCGGGCGTCGCGCGAGTGGCTCATGAGGGCGCGCAGGACGAAGGACAGAGCGACAAATCCATAGCCGAAGAAGTACGGCGCCCAAACCTCGTGAGGCAGTTCGCCGGGAGACTCCGCCTTGGGAAGATAAAAGAAATACACATACGCAGCGACGCAGAACAGCACGGCCTGCACGAAATCGAGAGCGACCAGGGCGTCGAGGCGCCCAGCTTCGTGGTCCGGATCGAGGAGCAAGGCCATGGCCAGGGGAACGAACCAGAAGCAGAACAGCATGTTGCTGATCCAGAGAGCGATCGGAGACGGAGAGAGATCGTTGTAGACGCCCAGGCTCTGGGCGATGAACCAGAGACCGTAGGCGACCGCGGCCAGACGCCAGAAGGAGCGGGGCAGGCCTTCGGAGGCATTGCCGGCCAGCACGATGGCGCTGATGAGAACGCCGCCCAGCGCGAGCTGAATCAGGTCAGAGCAGAGAGGACCGGGCGCCTTGGTCCCGAGCCCAACGACCACGGCGGCGTGCGCCAGCCAGAGGGTGGCGGCCAGCGTCACCAGGACGCGCGAGCGTGGGAGGGCATTCATCTTCTAACGTATTCTGAGCAGCTTTTACTGATGTGGCGCAGGAAGGACTGAACCGGGACTGCCCGGCGGCTTGACCCTCTGTCAGAGTCCTGGAGCCGCAGGCCTGCGATACAACCACTCCAGTATCCCGCATCGAGCGGGACAGGTGCACCTCTCCATGGTACCCGGAGTGACAGTTACCTCCAATACAGGAAATCACTGACGGTGTTCAAGCAGTTTCGAGATTCGTATCAGGGTATGCCTTCAGGCACGCCGCAGCGGCACGACCGAAAAATCCGGCTTCAGCCGCTGGTGTACCACACAGGCCAGCGGCTAAAAGCCGTTGGCGTCCTGCGCCATGTGCCGCATCTCTGAAGCGATGCCCTGATACGAACCGTTATCTGAAATCTGTAATAATGTGCCTGCCAATACGGACGGCCATGCTGGCCGGCGGGGGTGAAGCGATGACTACCGTGGCGACGGGAATCGGAATTTCGCGGCTGGGGCAGGTGCAGATCGGCACGCAGGATGTGGAGCGGGCCGCCGACTTTTACGAAAACGTTTTGGGACTGAAACTGCTGTTCAAAGCGCCGCCGGGACTGGCGTTTTTCGATTGCGGCGTGCGTCTGATGCTCGACCGGCCGGAAAAGCCGGAGTTCAACCATCCCAGCTCGATTCTGTATTTCGCCGTGCCCGACATTCAGGCGGCGCACGCCCGCATGAAAGAAAAAGGCGTCAAGTTCGAAGACGAGCCGCACATGATCGCCCGCATGCCCGATCACGATTTGTGGATGACGTTCTTCCGCGATTCGGAAGGGAATCTGATGGGGCTGATGAGCGAGATAGGGCGGACCTCGGACGTCTGAGGTCCGGAGTTCGCTGGACGCCGGTTTCCTGATCGGTATATAGTTTTTTACCCCCTGAGTTCTCCTACTGGAGGGTCATCCGATGTCCACCGTGCGCCGCAGATTTTGCCTTCTTGCCCTGGCCTTTTCTTCCCTGATTCTGGTTTCCTGCGGAGGTGGGAGCGGCGGCCAGAAGATTTCGGCGCAGCCCCCCATCTTCACCAGCACGCCGGTCACGGCTGCTGCGCAGGGCGCTGCCTACAGCTACCAGGTTGCGGCCACCGATCCTTCCGGCGGAACCGTCAGCTACGCCCTGACCACCGGGCCGACCGGCGCGAGCTTGAGCGGCAGCAACGTGAGTTGGACGCCCACGGCCGCCCAGTCGCGCACGCCGAACAGCTTCACCGTAACTGCGACCACCTCGGAGAACGCGACCGCCACGCAATCCTGGACTGTTTCTCCCACCGGCATCGTGACCGTCAACGCGGTTGACACTTTCTGGGAACCCACCGGTGCCGTGCAGGTTCCGATCATTTCCGCCGACAGCCTTGATGTTTCGGCCGTCGTGCCCGAACCCGACGGCTCTTTGACCGTGCTCAAGGGCGCGGCGACCGGGGCAGGCGTTTTCAGCATCGCTGGCGTTCCCGCGGGTAATTACTGGCTGGCTTTCGGCACGCCGAATCTGCTTCCCCAGGCCTCTTCCGCCTACTGGACCAACACCACGACCTTCGACGCGGGCCGCGACATCGCCGGCAGTCCGCCGGTTGCTCTGAGTTCCACCAACCAAACCAACTTCGCCTTCAGCTTGTCCGGCCTGGCATCGGTGAACGTCGGGACCCCTGTTTTTTTCAATCCGGCGATTCAGACCTTCGCTTTCTCCATTGGGGATCCGGCCAACACCACCAGCGTGTCCGCCACGATGGGCGTGGCCAGCAACATTGACTGGTCGAAAGTCGGCACAGCTTTCTTGGCGCAGTATGAGCCCGCAACCCTCGGGCAGCTGGCGATCGGCGTGGCTGGTCCCTCGGCCACGTTGTCCGGCTTGTCTTTTACCAACGGGACAACTAACCCGATCACGCAGAGCTTGCAGGCTGGCACCGCGACTTCATATGACGTGAGCGTGCAGGGCGCGCAGTGGGCGTCCACGTTCACCGGGGCAGCACCCGCGACGCCCAGTTCTTATTCGTCAGGATTCTATGTTCAGGCCGAACCGTTCGTCAGCGGAGTAAATGCGCCCACAGCGCTCAACCAGGTTTCGGACCTGGTGCTCGCCGCAACCGTGTCTGAACCCGTCCAGGGCCTGGGCTTCGCTTTCGCTCAGTTCACCGCCTGTGACAGCCCCGGATTCCCCGCCAGGTTGGTAAACACGCAGCCTTCCATTCTCACCGACGTGGACCTGGGCACGCTGCAATACGACGATTCGTTCCCTTCCACCTGGACGCGCGCCGAAAACTTCTGCGAAGAGGCCATCGTTCCCGTCCCGGTTCCTGGCTCCGCCGCTACGGCAAATTTCGCGCTGGTATCGGGCGCAACGGTCACGCCATCCGGCACCGCGCTTGCACCCGTGGTTGGGCCGGTTCAGAGCCCCACGATTAACGGCGCCAGTCTGTTTAGCGCGGCCACGCTGACCGCCACGACTCCGGCGCTGAGTTGGTCCGCACCCACCATCGGATCCCCCTACGGCTACCGGGTAACGGTCTATGTGCTGGCCAATCCGAGCGGCGTGCCTGTTTACGAGACTGCGGGCATCTTCTATACCTCGCAGCCTTCCGTCACACTGCCGCCGCTGTCAGCCGGCAATACCTATGTCTTCTCCATTACCGCTCTGACGGACGGCACAGCCAACGTCCAGACGGCGCCGTTCCGCTCCTCGCTGCCCACGGGCTACGCCAGCGTGGTTTCGGCGCCCATTACCATCAGTTCCGGCGCCGCGCAGGTTCGGATTCACGGCGACGCCCGGGTGATAAAGCAGTTTTCGCAACCGAAACCGGCTCCCGTCGCCGGTTCGAGGGAAACTTACGAGGGTGGGAATCCTGCACTGAGACCATGAGGTCCGAAGTCTGAGATCCGAGGTCTGAGGTCTGAGATCTGAGATCTGAGGTCCGGCGCGGGCTTTCCACATTTGTTTATGTTTTTTTATTAGCGTTTCATACGGCTGTCACCCACCGTTGATTTTCCTCTGCTATTAGAAAGCCAGCATCTGTTCAATCCTCAGGAGGAAATCCATGAATCTTTCTCGCAGGCTTAGTGTCGGTGTGTCGGTCCTCGCGCTTCTGCTGGCGGCATCGGCCGCCGCGCAAGATCACGACAGGGACCACAAAGGAAGACGTATCCAACGTGTGCTGCTCATCAGCGTCGACGGTATGCACGCGGTTGATTTCGCGAACTGCGCTAACGGAATCAGCACGGTGAACAATGGCGCACCCTATTGCCCGGCGATAGCTGCCTTGGCCAGTAGGGGCGTCAACTACGTCGCCGCCAGCACGTCAAAACCGTCGGACTCCTTCCCCGGCCTGACCGCGATCATCACCGGCGGAAGCCCGGCATTTACCGGCGTCTATTACGATGTTGCGTATTCCCGAAATTACTCCGCACCCGCGAAGACCACCGGCAACGGCGTTGCGGCCGGTCCCTGCACTCCATTCGGGAGACCAACAGGTACCACAACCGAGTATGAAGAAGGCATCGACCTTGACCAGAGCAAGGTGAACGGTGGCGCGCCCGGCGCGGCCCTGACCGACGGCGGCATCGCCTCGATCGATCCCAAGCGGCTGGTCCGCGACCCAGCCAATGGCTGCAATCCCGTGATGCCGTGGGACTTCGTCCGCGCCAACAGCATCTTCAGCGTGATTCACCAGGCTGGCGGATACGCGGCGTGGTCCGACAAGCATCCCGCGTACTCTTCAGTCGCCTCAGGCATCGGACCGAGCGCGCTCGACGACTTCTACGCGCCTGAAATCAACTCCAACGTGATCGGCCTTCCTGGCGTGACCACTCCCACGGGCATCTCCTGCGCCACAGTCCGCGATCCCGGGTCGGACCTGACGGCATGGACCAACAGCTTCCAGAACATTCAGTGCTACGACACGTTGAAAGTTGACGCGATCCTCAACGAGATCGATGGGAAGAACCACCTCGGCACCAGGAAGACCCAGGTGCCCACCATCTTCGGCATGAACTTCCAGGCCGTCAGCGTCGGCCAGAAGCTCATTGAGGCGAGCAACAGCACGACGGGCGGATATCTGGATGCCGCCGGCACGCCCAGCGCGGCGCTGCTGGACGAGTTCAAGTTCGTCGACGCTTCGATCGGGGCGTGGGTCAGCGAATTGAAGGCAAAGGGTCTCTATGATTCGACGCTGATCGTGATCACGGCCAAGCACGGCCAGTCGCCCATCGATCCCGCTCGATACGTCGCTCAGACTCGCAACGGCACTTCCCCGGCCACCCTGCTCTCCAATGCGGGCTACATTCCGGACTCGGAATCGACCAACAACCCGACCGGCATTGGGCCGACGGAAGATGACGTCTCGCTGCTCTGGCTGAAGAGTCCCTCCGATACGGACGCCGCCGTCACCATCCTCGAAGCGAATGCCGACGCCGCCGGAATCGCGCTTGGCCAGTTCTACTACGGCCCCTCGCTTTCCATTAACTACAACGACCCAACCGTGGACCCGCGCACGCCGGACATCATCGTGACCCCGAACGTCGGCGTTACTTATTCTGGCAGCCACGCCAAACAGGCTGAGCACGGCGGGTTCGCCCATGACGACACCAATGTCGTTCTGCTCCTGTCGCATCCGGGCTTCGACCCCAAGACGGTCAAAGCCGCAGTGGGCACGGCCCAGGTTGCGCCTACCATCCTCCAAGCCTTGGGTATCGATCCTCGGGCCCTGGATGCGGTTCGTGCCGAGGGAACCAGCGTCCTTCCAGCAGTCCAATTCGGCAGGTAACCCGCACAGCCAAGCCAAGTCAGCCGAATGCGGACGCTCCTTGGGGAGCGTCCGCTGCCTTTTTTCCCGGCCCCGGTCCCGCTCATGGTTCCAGGCCGCGCCACCCACTGTCCACGCAAAAAGCGCGGAGCACAGGTGACGCCCCCGGAATCCTTCAAGCACGAAGTCTGAGGTCTGAAGTCCGACGTCGGGGCGAACGCATGGCGAACGGGGAAGTCCGGCGCCCCAGACTGGCCGCGCCTTTTGTTCTTGCGGCCAGGGTGGGAACAACTTCTCGATTTCACGGAGGTCCGCTGCACGCGCTTGAGATTCTTCTTTGCTTTCGCCATTCCGTTGTGATAACAGGATAGTCAGCAGCTTGTGCTTGTAGTCCTTGCGGGCTGTACCGAACGTCGTGCTATAATCACGCGCCGTTGGAGCAGAGGTCCCGGTGGTCTTTTAAATTCTCTCGTGCCCGCAGCCAGGGCGCTCTATCCGCACCCGGCCGCCACTGAAATCAGGAGGAGCAATGACATTCTACGATCCCACGCTGTATGGACGTGATGAAGAAGAAGAATTCGGCGACACCGGCGCTTACAGCGAGTCGCTGGAAGAAGATTTCGAGGAAGAGGAGGAAGAAGAAACCGGCTTGCCGGAAACAGAAGTGACCGAACCGGTGGCCGCTCCCGCGCCTCCTGCACCCGCAATGTCAGCCCCCGCTGGTGGTGGCGGCAAGCCCAAGGCGAAGAAGAAAACCGCCAAGAAAGCGGCTAAGAAGAAACCGGCCAAGAAGGCGAAGCCCGCCAAGAAGAAGGCGTCCAAGAAACCGGCGAAGAAAAAAGCCGCCAAGAAGCCGGCCAAGAAGGCGAAGAAGAAAGGCAAGAAGCGCCGTTAAGAGTTACCGTGGCCGCGAGCACCTCCCGCGCGCCCGCAGCGTACGACCGCGCCCTTCACGGGGCGCGGTTTATTTTTTCGGCGATTCCCTCTCTTCGTTAACTCTTGAAAATTTTTCTGGGGCGCGCAAAACGGAGACGCGGCCCCGCGCGAGATCCCACCCCGGCTGGAGAACGCCGGGCTTCGGGATGATGCACTTGGTGAGATTCAAACTAAGTTACCGCGGCAAGCCCCACGACTCCGCGCCAATTCTGTCAGCGATGACCCGCGACAACCTGTCATCGGACGGGATGTATAATTCCCCGCGCCCCCCGAAAGGCCCGTCATGAAAACGACACGCTTGCAGCGACTTTCTTTTCTTCTATTTTTGTGCACGCTCGCTGGCTTCGCGCAGACTCCTTCCATCCTCGCACCGCCCGATACACCCAAGCATCCCGTCACCGATGAATATCACGGCGTGAAAGTCACTGACGACTACCGCTGGCTGGAGAACTGGGACGATCCAGCAGTCAAGCAGTGGAACGCGGCCGAGAACACGCGCACTCGCGAATATCTCGATCATCTGCCTTCGCGCCCCGCGATCAAAGAACGGCTCAAGAAGCTGATCGCCGAAAGCTCCGCGTCGTACTACGATCTGCAATTCCGCGCGGGCATGCTTTTCGCGATGAGGTACCAGCCGCCGCAACAGCAGCCCGCGCTGGTCGTGATGCGCTCGGCCGACGATCCCGCGAGCGCGAAAGTCATTTTCGATCCGAACTCGGCCAGCAGCAAAGGATCACTCGCGGTTGACTTCTACGTGCCGTCTTTCGGTGGCAAATATATTGCCGCCGCCATGTCGGAAAACGGCTCCGAGGACGCCGCCGCGCACATCTTCGACGTGGCCACAGGCAAAGAACTCGCCGACACTGTGCCACGCGTGAACTTCGCCACGGCCGGGGGCAGCATCGCCTGGAAGGCGGACAGTTCGGGCTTCTACTACACGCGCTATCCGCAGGGCAATGAGCGCCCCGCCGAAGACGCAAACTTCTACCAGCAGATTTACTTTCACAAGCTGGGCACCGATCCCAGGCAAGATACTTACGTGATCGGCAAAGATTTTCCGCGCATCGCCGAGATTCAGATCCACACCAGCGACGACGGGCGCTGGCTGCTCGCTGCCGTCGCCAACGGCGATGGCGGCCAGTTCGCTCACTACCTGATGGATTTGGACGGCCACTGGACCCAGATCACGCACTTCGAAGACGGAATCGTCTCGGTTAAATTCGGTCCGGGAGGAGAGCGGGGCGGCGGTGATGGCGCGCTGTATCTACTGTCGCGCAAAGGCGCGCCGCGCGGCCAGATTCTCCGTCTTCCGCTGGCCCAGCTTGACCTGACAAAGCTCGATCTTGCGCAGGCGAAAATCATTGTTCCGCAAAGTTCCGGCTCCGGTGCGGAGGAAAGCGATCGCGCCTCGATCGAGGATTTCTATCCTACCTTCGGTGATCTCTACGTGATAGACGTTGTGGGCGGCCCGTCGCGGGTGCGCGTCTTTGACAATCAAGGCAAGGCTTTGCCCGCGCCCCCGTTGCCGCCGATCTCCGCCATCTATTCGACCGTGCCCGTCGGCGGCGGCGATGTGCTGTTCTATTTGTCCACCTATCTCGAACCCTCGGCCTGGTACCGCTTCGACGCAGCCAGCGGCAAGGCTACCCGCACCGCGCTGTTCGAGACTGCGCCGGTGCACTACGATGACGCCGAAGTCGCCCGCGCTTTCGCCACATCCAAAGATGGCACGCGAGTTCCTCTCAACATCATCCAGCTCAAAGGAATCAGACTGGACGGCACGCATCCCGCGCTGCTTACCGGATATGGCGGCTTTGATATCAGCACCAAGCCGGGATTTCTGGGATCGTTCGCGCGCATGTGGCTCGATCAGGGCGGCATCTTCGTGGACACCAACATTCGCGGCGGCGGCGAATACGGCGAGGAATGGCACACCGCCGGCAACCTCACTCACAAGCAGAATGTGTTTGACGACTTTCTCGCCTGCGCCCAGTATCTGATCGATCAGAAATATACTTCGTCCGCGCACCTTGCGATTCTTGGCGGCAGCAACGGGGGCCTGCTGATGGGTGCAGCCTTCACCCAGCGTCCCGACTTGTTTCGCGCGGTCGTTTCCTACGTGGGCGTCTACGACATGCTGCGCGTCGAACTCGATCCCAACGGCAGCTTCAACGTCACGGAATTCGGCACGGTGAAAGACCCTGATCAGTTCCAGGCGCTTTACGCCTACTCGCCCTACCACCACGTGAAAGATGGCACGGCCTATCCCGCGATTCTCATGCTGACCGGAGAGAACGATCACCGCGTCAATCCCATGCAATCGCGGAAAATGATCGCGCGCCTGCAGGCGGCCACCAGCTCCGATCGCCCCATCCTGCTGCGCACCACTTCGAGCGCCGGACACGGCATCGGCACCGCCCTCGATGAGCAGATCGATCAGGAAGCCGACGTCTTCAGTTTTTTGTTTGATCAGTTGGGGATTCAGTACGCCGCTCCGGGAAACTGAGCCGGACCCGGCACAGGATTGACCAGTGCCGCGATACAGGCGGCCGTCGGCTTGCAACTAACGTCGACCCGCACCACCAGGGTCACGCCGCTCTCCGGTGGAAATTCCAGGGGATAGTGAGCCGCCTTCAGTTTGTCGGCCAGTGGTTCGAGTTCGTCGTCTCCATCATCGTATTCCACGGACTCCACTTTCCCCGGCTTGAAGGTGACGATGAACTGGGCCGAGCCTGAGAGCTTGCCCTCGTTGCTGAGCTTTGCTTCACGCGAATGTCGGAGCTGTTCCGCCGGAGTCTGCGTCCATTCTCCGTTGGGCAGACGATGGATTTCCAACAGCAGCGGTTTCTTTCCCATCAGTTTCTCGTAGCGTGCAGTAATCTGGTCGGCGCCGCCTCTGTGGGCCTGCTCCGTCTGCTGTGGCATCATGATCGAGTAAGCTGGCACCGACGAAACCGTCAGCGCATACAGATACGCCCGCGCGGCCTGCTGGGTCTTTCCCTCTTTTTCGTAAATCTCGCCCAGATGTTCGCCGACTTCGTCGTGTTCTTCCAGCAGCCACGCCGGGCGCACGTAACTCTCAGCCCGCTTCACGTCTCCTTGCTGAAAATAGACCCAGCCCAGCGTATCCCACACCATCGCGAGCTGATAGGTTACGCGCAAGCCGGTCTCATGAAGGGTGGAGCGCGACCCCCGAGAAGACTCGGCCTCCTGCATCTGCTTATCCAGTTTGCCCACCGCCTTCTCGGCGTACTGCTGCGCCAGATCGAGGCTGAGTTTATTTTCCGCCAGCATGTACGCCACGTTGTTCAGTGTCATCGGATCGTCGCCCTTCCGTTCCACAGCTTCACGTAGTTGGGCAACCGCCTTGTCGTTCTGGCCGAGCTTGAGGTAGGTCTGGGCTAGCGCCGCTCGCAGGTTGGTATCGTCCGGCACGATCTTGACCGCCGTTTCCAGCGATTGCGCAGCTTCGGCGTATTCTCCCCTCGGGTATAGCAGCATGCCCAGCATCACTGCCGCCGTGCGGTTTTGCGGATCGACTTTGAGCAGCTTGCGCCATTCTTCCGTCGCTTCGTCAAGCCGCCTCGCATTCGTCAAACAAGCGGCCGCTCCCTGGTATGCACGCACATCGTCCGGTGAGACCTCCTCTTCCTTGCGAAACTGCTCGAGGGCATCGCTGGAGCTGCCCCGGCGCATCAGCGTCAGCGCCAGATTGTAGTGGGCTCCCTTGTAGTTGGGATTCTTGGCGATGATTTTCTCAAACAGTTGCTGCGCGCGCTGGTAGTCCCGTTGCTGCAAGGCACTTGTCCCGTCTCGGAACAGGCCGTCGAGGTCGGCCGTATCACTCTTCTCTCCCTTGGTGTTATCGCTCTCGCCTTTTTCCTCGCCGGCCTCGTTCTTTCGCGTTGAGAGCCCGGGGATGGAGTTCACGGTTATGAAGTTGAACTCATCGTCGGACAGCGCCCGGCCAAACTTGCGATACTCCTCCCAGTCGGTGAGCGGAACCTCGGTTTTCTTGATCAGCAGCTCCCGGTTGGTGGTCATGACTCCGCCCTCGAGCACGGTGTTGCCGGAATATTCCGCGTAAGGCTCTGTAAGATGGCAGCGCGGGGGAGCTACAACCTGGTAGCCCTCCGGCAATTCCACCCGCGAACGATAGATCACTTTGCCCAACCCGCCCAACAGCACTGGCTCCTGGGGCTTCTTGTCCTTGGCATCTTTCGTGACTTCGAGCCCCATCGGCGGCAGTGGCGACAATGTGTGATGGTTTTCCCAGTCGCCGAAATTCTTCCGCAGGTAGTCATAGGAGAGCGTGAACGGCTGGTCGATCTCGTCCGGCGGCGACACCTTCACGTTGCTGACGTCCCCCATGAAATTCAGCCCGTAGGAGAATCGTTGCACCACCTCTTTCCACTGCGATTCGGAAACCTGCCGGAACGCCATCCGCAAAAGAACTTCGGTATCGCCCCGATAGGATTGCTCCGCGTGCCCGATGAAGGTGCCGTCGTTGCCCAGCTTCCCTTGCATGGAGAATTCCTGGTCCATCGGAAACGGCGGATTCTGCGGCGTGGTCATCAGCATGGGCGCCTTGTCGGTTGGAATCACCAGCGCCTGTTTATCCCGCAGCAGCGTCATCAGCAATCTGTAGGGAGCGACTTCCGGCGTGGTGTCAAGCCAAATGTACTGCCCGCCGCTCGGCACCACGGTGATGACATGATTGAACTGCGCCGGCGACGGCACTTCCGCGTCCAACCGGCGCTCGGTATGAATCAGCACCGGCCAGGCCTCGATTCCGGCCGCCTTCAACAGCGAGGCCAGGAGCGTGTGCTTGTCTTTGCAGTCGCCATAGCCATTGTCCAGAACATCGTCGGCCGCATGCGGCTGGTATCGCCCAATGCCAAAATCCAGCCCGATGTAGTGAAACTTCAGCGACACGAAGTTGTAAATCGCGTGAATCTTTTCGTCATCGGTCTTCAGCCCCTTGGTCAGCTCGGCAGCCTTCGCCTGAATTGCAGCGGTAACTTGGAGCGGGTCTTTTTGCAGGCCTCCGTACCAGCGGCCGACCTCCTCCCAGCTAGTGAACGTGGTGATCTGCACGTCGGGGTTGGGCGGGATGCGGCGCGGCAGTTCGTCGGGATCTTTTTGCTTCACCTCCAGATTCGCGTGCTCCCACCGGTAAACGCGGCGCGCTCCCTCCTGCTGGACCTCCGGCTTGAATTCCGGACTCACCACTTTGATGTATTCCTCGAGAGGAACGCTTACCTCCAGCCGCTCGTCCTTGGCGATCGCGCTTTTGGTGAAAGAGTATTCGTACCAGAATTGTCCCGGAACGTCGGGCTTGAAGATGCGATAGCGGATCAGATACTCCAGCACATCGCCCACGCTCAGGCCCTTCACCGCGACGTGCTTCTCGTGGATGTCGCTGTAAAGAGGCGCTGTGCGCGTCACCTCGCCGGGCATGTCCTGAATGTTGTAGTCGGGGGTCTTGACCACGGTTCCGTCCGGCTTGCGCACGCGGACATAGTCGAACTCCACCGCTTCATTGGCGCTGGTGTAAGTGAAGTTGAGGACGGCGAAAGCCTTCACCCCGGCGTCGGCGAGCATCTTCACTTCGGCAGTCACTTCGCGCACGCCAGTTCCGTCGCTCTCCGCCGTGATCCGCGTGGAGATCCGCTCGATGATAAAGGCTTCTTTGGAAAAGTCTGGCCGGGATGAATCTGGCTTGGATGTGTCTTTTTTGGCCGTGTCTGGCTTGGGTGAGTCTGGCTTGGACGAGGGCTGGTTGGATGAGGCCGGGGCCGCTTTATCTGTGTCCCCGGTTTGGCCCAGAGCGAACGGAAACAAAGCGGCCAGCAACAAAACCACGAGCGGAGTCTTCAACAGCACTGGCGTTCACCACCTCCCCGGCAAGCGGGCCAGGGATCAGAGGTCCGAGGACCGAAGTCTGAAATCGGGGCCGGAGCCTGAAGTCTGTCCCAGGCTACTTCGCGTTCTCGACCGTGTTCAAGCATTTCGCATACAACTCCAGCAGCCGATCGGCATATTCTTCCGGCTTGGCCGCCGAGCCCGCGCCTTGAAATCCCACGCCTGTCGAGGTCGTGCGCCCGTAGCCCGTGGTCATGGCGACGAACTTCATGAGATCGAGTGCGATGTCTTCATTGCGGCGTCCCGCGGCCGCGCCCGGCGCTTCTTCCATGACTCCTTCTCCTCTTCCGGAAACTATGGGTATCTCTTCGTCTTCGAAGTCTTCCATCATGGGCAACCACTCCGCCAGCGATGATAGCAGAACAGAACAGACCTCGGACCTCGGACCTCAGACCTGACTTCGGGCCTTCGGAACTCCAAATTTTGACTTCTGCCTTCTCACTTCTGACTTAGCCCCGATCTTGAGGTCGGGCGTCCGAGGGCCGAGGGCCGAGGTCTGGGTCTTGAGGTCCTGGCCTTCAAAGCAAGAGCCCCCGGGCGGTCACGCCCGAGGGCTCTCCTGAGAGATTTGCAGCCGAACTCTTATTTGTAGCGACTCACTTCAGCGACTTCACGAAGTCAGCCACGGCCTTGACGTCGTCGGCGGAAAGGCCGGCGATGGGCTTCTTGTGGGGCGCCTTCTTGGCGTCGTTGCCCTTGGTGAGCAGGTCGGTGATCTGGTCCGCGGTCAGAGCGGTACCCTTGAGCGCGGGACCGATCTTGCCCTGGCCTTCAGGACCATGGCACATGGCGCACTTGGCCTTGAATGTGCCGGCTCCGTCCGCAGCGAAGGCAGGCAGTGCCAGGGACGCGGTCAGCGCGAGGACGATAAGCAAAATGAGCAGGTGGGTAATTCGCATGAGATCTCCTTGGGGTTGAGATGAAGTGATTGAAATGCACGGGCCCGGAAAACTTAAGAATTGTAGCGCCGCGACCGCTCTAATGGAAGCTGGAACGCGTTTCTTGCGCGGATTTGGGAGGTCAAAATCCCCACCCAAGCCGCAAAAAAACGCGGCTAGGATGGGGCACCCGCATCCGCAAAGAAATCTGAGGTCTGAGGGCCGACGTCTGAGGTCCGCCTTATCGGGCGACTTGCACGATGAGAATCATGCCGGGGCGGAGCACGGCGACGTTGCGGTTGTCGCGCTTGAGGGCGGCGACGGTCGTCTTATATGCCTGGGCGATGGAGTAGAGCGTTTCGCCTGACTTGACGGTGTGGTGGACGACCGACGGGGTCTCAGCTTTTGCGGTGCTTAGGCGCTCAATCTGCGCGGACTTGGTCGCGGGAGGCTTGACCGCGGCCGTGTCCGTCTTTGGATTGCTACCCGAGGGATTGGTTCCCGAGGGAGCACTACCCGATCCACTACCCGGCGATCCGGTTCCCGTGCGCTTGGATTTAGTCGAGTGCGAGGACGCGACTTCGGCGTCGTGCGCGCTGGGAGTGATGGGCAGATGCAGCGCGACAATCCTGCGTCCGCTAAGGCTCGATCCGCGCAGTCCGTTCCAGCGGCGGATCATCTGCGGCGAAACCCCGAAATTCTCGGCCACGCTTTCGACCGTGTCCCCTTTGTGAACGTGGTAGCGGGTGATGTGGCGGGCGTAGGTCGCGGTGTCGCTTTGCGGATGCTTGCCGGGGGCGATCGGGATCACCAACTTGGCGTCGGCTTCAAGGTCGGGACTGTCGAGGTGGTTGACTTCCTTGATGGACTTGACGGTGGTGTGATAACTGCGAGCCAGCGACGCCAGCGTATCGCCGGACTGCACGGTGTGATAACGCCACCACAGGCGCATGTCACCAGGAATGCTGGCGATGGCGGTTTCGTACTGATCCTTGGTTCCCGCGGGCAAGTGCAGATCGAACTTGCCAGTGCGCGGCGTGGAGAGGCGAAGCAGGCTGGGATTCAGGTCCTGCAACTCAGCCGGCGTGCTGTTGATGCACTCGGCCACCAGGCGAAGGTCCACGGGATAGTTGATGGTCTCCGTGTCGTAGGCTCGCGGCAGGTCCCTGACCACGTCATCCAATCCGTACTGTGACGGGTTCTTGGTCATGATGGTCACAGCCAGAATGATGGGCACGTAGTTCCGGGTTTCGTGGGGAAGAACGTTGCGGCGGTAGAGTTCCCAAAAATCGGCGTAGCCGGTGCGCTTCACGGCGGACTGCACGGTGCCGGGGCCGGAGTTGTAGGCGGCCATGGCGAGATACCAGTCGCCGAACTGGGCATAGAGTTCTTTCAGGTGGCGGGCAGCCGCGCGGGTGGATTTTTCGGGATCCTGGCGATCGTCCACCCACATGTTGTGATGGAGACCGTAGCCGCGGCCGCGGCTCGCCATGAACTGCCAGATCCCGCGAGCGCCGGCGCGGGAAACGGCGAGAGGATGGAATCCGGACTCGGCCTGCGCCAGATAAATCAGATCCTGTGGGACGCCTTCCTGCTTCAAGGTGGCCACGATCATGTCGTGATAGCGGCCGGAACGGGCGTAGGCGCGCTCGAAGACGCCGCGTCCGTAGCCGGAAAAGTAGCTGATGTAGCCGGCGACCTGGTCGGTCATCATCAGGGGCAGGTCGGAGTTCGTGTTCTTGATCTGGGCTTCGGCTTTGGCCTTGATGCCGGCGTCGGCAGGAGGCGTCACGCCGTTGGTCTCGTCAATGGGCGCAGGCTCGGATTTCTGCTGCGGCTCCTGCTGAGCCTCTTGCTGGGGTTCGGACGGGCCGCCGGGGTAGAGGTCGTTCACGCCCTGAACGACGCGGTCAAATTCCTTCTGCAGGCGATCGTCGGAGCGGACGTCGAAAGTGCTGCCCAGCAGGGCGTTGAGCGCGTTGTCGAAATTCTTCTTGGCGTCGTCCGTCTTACCCACGTGGTAGTTGGCCAGGCCGGTCTGATATTCCTTTTCGACCTTGGCGATCAGGTCCGCGACTGGATCGGAAGTGGGCGGCGCGGGCGAGCCGGCTTCAGCAGACTTTTGCGCCGGAGCCGCCTGCGAATCGCGCTGCGGAGCGGCGGGCTGGGCCGCGGCGGACGCTGTCACTGGCGCGGGAGCTGGCGGTGGCGCCGCAGGCTTCAAGGCGGGCGCCGTCGTGGGCGGCAGCAGAGCTACGGGTTTCTGCGCGGTCTGGCAGGCAGAGCCGGCAAGGACAACGATGACGAGGGCGAGCCCAACGGCGCGAACGTAATCCCGAACATAGAGGTTGGCAAGTCGCATATTTCTCTATGAGATGCAGGCTCTCTCCTGGGCGTTGAATGCTAAATTCTAGCAAAGATCGTACGCGGTGGTGGGCCTCGGGTCAATCGCCGGAAAGGAACCGGGGTGGTTACTTTGGTCACGGGCCGACGGGCCGAGGGGGTTACGGAAAAGCTGACCTCGGACGTCAGACCTCAGACTTCGGGACCTCAGACTTTAGCCTGGCCCGAGTCCTGGGTTGAAGTCGGCGAGCTGAGGTCCGAGGCTCCGGCGCCTGAGGCCTGAAGTCCGAGGTC
>Ga0187818_10000066_pt1 | contig 27759 bp, 16 predicted proteins | sample NC_wetland_sal_i_14_FD_130581 | JGI IMG/M metagenome (GOLD analysis project Ga0187818, IMG submission 130581) | Wetland sediment microbial communities from Neuse River Estuary, North Carolina, USA - SO4_3 | ecosystem: Environmental > Aquatic > Freshwater > Wetlands > Sediment | place: USA... | reverse complement strand
GAATCCGGGACTCGGGAAGCTAGCGCCCGTGCCACCGGAGGTGGAAGAAAACGACCTCCACTGTGCACTCGCAATAAAGCGTCTACCAGAGTCTGATATGGCATGCCCTTGATAACGTAGCCCTGCGCTCCAGCCTCTAATGCTCGGTGGATGTCTTCATCGCCGTCGTAGGTAGTTACCACAATGAACCGGGCGCGCGGTTCGATCCCACGAATCGTTGCAATCGCTTCCACTCCGCTCATTGGGCCCGGGAGTCTCAGGTCCATGAGGGTGATGTCGGGCCTGTGCTGACGATAAAGCTCGACAGCTTCCTCTCCTGTTCCCGCCTGCGCGACCACAGTCATGTCTTTGCGCGCATTGATAATCGCTCCGATTCCGACCCGCATGAGAGGGTGGTCGTCCACGACCATAACACCTATTCTCTTGGCCACGTTCATAACGTTATCTGAGCGGTCGGAGTTGGAGCTACGGTCTGGCGGGGCACGTCTATGGCGATCTGAGTTCCGACACCGACTGTGCTCTGTAGAGTGAGTCTGCCGTGGATCCGCTCAACTCGCTCTCGTATGCCGAGAAGACCATAGTGATTCTGGGGCATTTCATTAAGAGAGTGCGCGTCAAATCCTGAGCCGTCATCCACGATCTTTAACGTGCACTTCTCTTCTTTGAACTCTACCATGAGCCGGATCTTCTTCGGATGGGCGTGGCGAACCGCATTGTATAGGCCCTCTCGGGCAATCATGAGCACTTCATGCGCCGTGAACTGATTCACGGGAAACGGTTCGCCAGATGTCAAACACTCCACCGGAACACCAAACTCGTGAGTGAATTGCTGCGCTACTTTGGCAAGCATCGATCCAATCTCGCTGGCGCACTCGGAAACTGAACGCAGCCCCCACACCGCCTGACGCGCCTCTTCTAGCGTGGAGCGGAGTTGCGTACGTGCACAATCGAGGAGTTCGTCGTTCGCATCCGAGTTGGCGTGCGCCATGCTGGAATGGGCCTCCAGCAAGGCTGAAACGCTGGCGCATCCCTGAATAAGAGTGTCGTGCATTTCCCGCGCCAGGCGATTGCGTTCGCTCAGAACTGCCTGAAAGCGGCCACGCATCTGTCGAAGCCGAAATTGATAGATCCCCCAGACAGACGTAGCAACTAAAGCGACAACACAGGCCAGGAACCAACTGGTTCGGTAGAAGTGGGGACGGTGAACAATGTCCAGTGATGCCGACGCGACTTGCTCCGGATTGTTCATTTCGAATGCAGCCACGCGGAACTGATAGTGCCCCGCGGGAACATTGGTGTAGTAGACCACTCGGGACGGCGAGGCGTCGCTCCAGCCCTTGTCAAACCCCTCTAGCATGTAGCGAAAGCGGATGCGTTCCTGCGAACGGAGCAGCACCACGCCATAATGAATCTCCAGTTTCGCGTTGTCGGGCCCGAGCGAAATTGCCGACGTTACCGGAATCTGCAGGCCGTCTGCAATGACCTGGTCAATAACCACCGGCATCCGCTTCGACGACATGAGAGAACCGATCGAGACGCGAACCGGGCCGCGACTGCTAGGAAACCAGACTTCGCCTTGACTGGTAAGCACTCCGGCCGGTTTCTCGCCTCCGCACATCTGGATCGTTTCCAGACCGTCTGACACTCCGTACAGGCTGAGCGCAATCGGACGGTTGGGGCGGTCTGCGATTGCGTCCAGTTCCTTGCGGCTAACGGCGGAGATACCGTTGGGCCCGCTCATCCACAGATTGTTATTGCTGTCTTCGAGCAACTCGTAGATGCCGTTGCTGGCAAGCCCTTGGGCAGTCGTGTAGTGAGTCAAGACTCCGGATCGCCAGCGGTACAGTCCTCCCGTGCGAGTGCCAAACCATAGTCCGCCGTCCGAATCCTCGTGGATGGCCCAGATCTTTTCATTTTTCAGAGTGTCTGTGACGGCGTCGTGCTCGAACGAGTCGCCATGTAAGCGGCTCAATCCCTGATCCGTACCGATCCAGATGTCTCCGCGCTGGTCCTGAAGGAGAGAGCGCGTGCTGAAGTAGGCTAGCCCGTCACTGACCCGGTAGTTTGTAATCCGCTGATCGCGCCAGCGGCTAACTCCTTCGTCCGTTGCAATCCAAATGCTTCCGTCGCGGTCCTGGAGAAAGGCCCGAACAAAATTGTTGACCAGGCCTCCTTGAGTGGAATAGCGAGTCAGACGGCCAGCAATGAGGCGAAATGCCCCTTCCCCTTCCGTTCCAATCCACAAAGCCCCTTCACGGTCGCGAAAGATATTGCGCACTCGAACACCGGTGATTCCAGGAAATGCATACGCCGATGCCTTGCCGTTATGGACACGAAAGAGATTCACCGCGGCCACCCAGAGATCGCCATTGGTATCCTGATAGATGGTTTCTGCGTCTGAGTCGGAGCCGTTTGGCAAAGGGACGGTTCGGACAGGGGTTTTGATGAGGCGCACCATTCCACCCTGAGTGCCAATCCAGATGTTCCTCTCAATGTCTTCGTAAAGATTCAACACTGTGTTGCTGGGCAGCGGGTCGGGAACTGCAATTCTTGAGAGATGACCTTGACGATAGGTAAACAGGCCTCTGCCAATGGTCCCAATCCAGAGTGTGCCGTCGGACGTCTCGCGGAGTACGCGAACGGTTCCGTGGATCTCGGGCACCGATTTGAAGGTGTGTTCGTTCGGAGCTAGTCGCTGAAGTCCGGAAACCGTGCCGACCCATAACGTTCCATCGTCGGTTTCGGCGATGGATTTAACCCGACGCTGGCCGGCTTCGCCAGGAAGAAGATATTCGGTCGCCGAATCTCCGCTGAATTGCAATAACCTGGATCCGCCAACCCAAATCCGTCCCCGGCGATCTTCATCGATCGCATGCACCGCGAGCGCGGGTATCTGCGCGGTGGCGTCCACGCGGCGCAGATGTTCGTTCTCCAAGCGGAACAACCCATTGTCCGTACCGACCCAGAACCTTTCCTGGCTGTCCTCTAACAAGGTGCGGACGAAACCATTGGTCAGCCCCTCTGGAGCGGAAAACTGACGAAAAGCCCCGTCGCGGTATCGAATCAGTCCGCCACCTTCCATTCCAATCCACAGCGTGTGGTCGCCCGAAACAAGGAGACAAAAGACGTTGTTCTCGCTGAAGGCAGGGGTGTTGTCGCGGTTGAAGGTTTGAAATCTCTCGCCATCGAAACGGACTAGGCCGCCGGTAGTAGCGATCCACAAATAGCGATCAGCGGTCTGGGCAAAAGCCTGAACGACCTGTTCGGGCAACCCATCCTGCATCTGCCAAAGACGTTGTGTGTAGGAAAGTGGGGTGGTCGTAACCGCAGAATCGGCCGGCAGCATCAATGGACGAAAGACAGAAAGAATACAGACAACGCCTGACAGTATTTTCGACAAGGACTCAAGCTGAGTGCGATGTACTCCAATCAACATACGATGCAGAAGCCAACGTCTGCCGAGTGCCAAAGGAAGATTTCTGAAACTGCCGAATGTCGAGAATTTATCACATCCGCCTACTTCCGGCTGAAACGATCGAAAACCGTAAGGACGGGAAGAGCGTTGTGTTGGTCGTCGAAAAAACCTCTGGACGTAAGAGGACCAGTCACCAGCGGTTCCCACCAAAACACGCCTCTACCCCTACCATTCGGAGTTTCCAATACCACGTGGTTCACCTCGTCCAGAAACTCTCTTTGCCCGGCGGGAGATTCGGGGAAGGGAGCCGGCTTATTCACATAGTTGCCCGGCTGCCAGTTATAAGCCGTCTCGACCACGATGACATCCTTCTGGTACTCCCGGGCCATGAACTCCAGATTGCTCCGCAGATCGTTCAGGCTGCCATGCCACCAAGGGTAGTACGACTGTCCAATCACGTCGTAAGGAATGTCATAGCTGTTCAGCTTATCCAGAAAAACTTTCGTACCTTTTGGATCAGCCCCACGGTCGATGTGAATCATGATCTTGGGACGTCGACTGTTTCCGCGACCCGCATCGACACCGTTGATTCCGGCATAGACAAGTTGAGCGAAGTTGTCCCAATTCTCTGGCAGCTTGCCATCGGGCCATACCATACCGTTCGTAATCTCATTTCCTATCTGGACCATGTCCGGCAAGACGTCGGCATCGTGAAAGGCAGCGATCGTGTCTCGCGTGTATTGAAATACGGCGTCGACCAATTGCTGGTGTGTTTTGCCCTGCCATGCTTTCGGCAGGGGTTGGTGTCCTGGGTCCGCCCACGTGTCAGCATAGTGATAGTCCAAAAGGAAACGGAAACCCAGGCTCTTGGCCTTCTTCGCGAGGGCGATTGTGTAATCCAAATCGTTGGGGAGGTCCGTCGGTGAATGAAAAAGACGGAGCCGAATCCAATTGTACCCATGATTCTTCAGGATCTGCAGGCCGGGCTTCGCAACATCGTTGTCTTTGAAAGCAATTCCGTTCTGTTCAGCTTGCGCCAAGAATGAAACGTCGGCTCCGATGGCGTAGTCCTGGCAAGCTGCCGGAAAAGATACAGCAAAAGCGGTGACCAGCAAGAAAATCGGGAATCGAGTTGGAGTTCTCATGACACCCTCCCATCGAGATAGCAGCAACTCTCTGCTGCATCGATATCAGTGCGCTCGCATGCGCGTTTCCTTGGAAGCACTCGATCCTGCAGCATTCACCCCTTCAGCGGATTTCCAGTCCACACACTTTTCTGCGGCTATCGTGTTCTCGGGCCGCAACAATGTTATATGCAATTTCAAGAATTTGGCATCGTTAGGCGACAGAATCTGCTCGGAAAACACCTGTGGTCTTTCCAGATTTGCAAACGACTGCTCACCACGCTTAATCAGCTTGCCACTCTCGTCAGTCACCTGCCAAGCCGCTCGATAGTTGTGAAGCGGGTAGTAGGGAAGGTTCTGGATTTCATTTGGGGTCACGGTGACTGTGAATCGGGACGGCGTTGTCACCCCAGTCACTTCCCAACGAGCATTAACCGTCGCGGGTGCATTGAGTTCCTTCCACACGTAGTACGAAGGTTTTCGCTGGCGATACTCATCGACCAGGCCATGCTCCACGAAACCGCCGTCCCAACCAGGCCGGAGTGTGCGCCTGGATTTGTAGTCCTGATAACACCAGAGAATTGCACCGGCAATCCAGTCCCGTCGTGCCAATTCCGGCATCTGTTTGCGGATGATCTCAACTCTCATGGGATCGGCGTCTTCAGGATTCTTGGCAAAAATACCCGCCAAGCCGAACTCTGAAATAATCACCATCTTGTCGGAAAACATACGGCCAACCCGGTCGAGCGATTCGGACAATTCGCTCTCCGGCCCATGCCAACTGCCAAAGTACTGGTTCATCATCAGGAAATCGGCGTCGTTGGCGGCCGAATCTTCCGCTCGTTTCAACGTGGGAAGCTTATCATCCGCGTAGGTCACAAAACGGCTGGGATCGAGTTGCCGGATATAGTCACGCATCGTGCGAAAATACGCGATTCCGCCCGGTGTCCCGGTATCGCTCTCGTTGCACACACTCCAGGCGAAAATGCTGGGATGGTTCCCCGACTCCTCAATCATCTCCCGCACTTGTTGTTTCGCGCGAGCAATCACTTCCGGATTCTTGAGCTGAGCCTCGCTGAACTGCCAAACGGGAATCTCTGGAATCAGCAGGATTCCATGGCGATCCGCATAATCGAGAATGAAGGGGTTTTGGGGGTAATGGACCGGACGCGTCAAGGCTACTTGCAACGACTTCATGTCGTCGTAGTCGAAGCGCATGGTGCCTGCCGTTTCGGCCAAACCTTCCGAAACCGAGTCTTCATGCCGCGCAACTCCGGTGAGCCGAACTCGTTCCCCATTCAGCAGCAGATGACGATCGCGAATCTCAATACTGCGAATTCCAAAGGAGTCACTCTCTTGATCCAACACACGACCCTGTGCGTCTCGTACCTCTGCCACCATGTGGTACAAATTCGGATGGTCGATTCCCCACAACGCCGGACTATCCACATTCGTCGTGATTGCTGTCGGCGTAGCACCAGGCGCAACCTCAATCCTCCGCGACTCGTGCGCCGCGGTTTTTCCGTCGGGACCGAAAGCCGTAATGGAAAGCAAGACCTGCTCCTGGTGCGCGGAATGATTCTCGAGAATGATTTGGTCGGCGATTGCAGCCTGACCATCCTTCATCTGGGCGCGAATCTGTTGCCGATTTACTTCTATCGGCCCGCTCACCGTTAGCCAGACATCGCGCACGATGCCGCCGTAGTCCCACCAGTCGTACCAGGCGTCGGGATCGCCTCGTTGGGCCAGCCCCGGAATCGTAGTCGCGCCAATGCGATTGTCTACTTCCACCGCCAGGTAGTTAATCTCCCGAAGTTGACGTGTGACCTCGAAGCAGTACGCAGTGTAGCCGCCTTCGTGTGTTCCGAGCTCGGTTCCATTGAGCCAAACGTGGGCAAAGTAGAAGGTCGCGCCGAAATGCAGCTTTACATGCATATCTGGGGACTGCAGCGGCATGGCAAAGGTCTTCGAGTACCAGGCTTTGCCGAGATAGCCGTCCTGCCGGCCGAGATTCCAAGTGTGCGGCAGATTGACAGAGACCGTGTCCGCTGGGGGATGACTCTGCCAATCTGAACGCTGCCCGATAGATTCCGGATCTGTACGGAACCTCCAATCGCGATCCAGATCGATGCGCGAAGCCGCAACTAGCGGAGCGCATGAGCCCATAAGAACGATCGCAGACAACACGATCAGACCGAAGCTTCTTTTGCCGTATGATGACAACATGAATTATGCCTACATAATCTTAAGAGCTTCCTCACGTTGCCGAATCCGCCAAAAGTAGGAGTCCCGGACAATTCCATCAGTACGACAAGGCGCGGCGACGGCCACGTGGCCGCCACTTTATTGCAGAACCTGGGTTTGAAGCTGCAGCCTTCATCGAGAAATGCACAAGGGCACGGTCCGCCTTTCGCTTTACTCGATAGGGCGTGAGGCATGTTCTGAGGCAGGGAAAGACATCTATGATCTTGATCCCGCGTTGGTGCAGGGCTTCTGTTGCGGCAACCAGCCCGCACGGAAGTGACTTTTGACAGCTCCTACAAATTCTTCGACTTACACCTGACTCGAACGCGGCACGCGACACAGCAGCGGAACACCGTGACAAATAGCAAATGGACAGTGTGTGGCGCGGGCCTGCCGAGTTTTGCTGGCTGATGGAATGTACATTGGGATTCGTTGCAGCCGGTTCAAGCCCAAGATCCTCTCAACAACCAAATAGCGGTTGGCTGGCCCATCGTGTTCGGTGGAATTTGAATGCCTGAATCGTCTTGTTTGCTTAGGGGGAGACAATGACCTTTACCTGGCTGGGTGCAACCACAGCTCCCGAGGGCACGTTGGCATTGACGCCGTTGTGAGCAGTGGCCGACGTAAGGTGCACGCAGGGTTGGCCTTCGACCTTTACTTTGGTGCTGCCTTCCTTGAAGGTCACCTTACCCATATTGAGGTTGGAGATCACGCCACCGGCGGTACCGGCTTCGTCTCCAGATGAGCGGGGGATCTCGGATTTGATCGTGATGGCGGGTTTTCCCGCAAATTTCACTTTTGTGGATGCCTTCGTTGCTTGGTTCAACATACCGAGGTTTGGATAGGGCAACGGCGTAGGGGGGGCGGGTGGCGTGGGCGTTTTACATACATCAGGCAGGCCGAAGCATACGCCACCTTGTTTCGTAGAAGCTGGAAATATCGCTGGCATCAGTGCCTCATTTCTACCCGAGATGGATCTTCTCCGCCCGGATCTTGTAGTCTTCGTCTGCTTTCACAAACGCCCTCTTGGCCTTGAAGAAATATGTCGAGTCAACCAACGTTCTTATGCGTCCTGCCTTGGTCTGGGCCAGTTGCTCCACCACACGAAATGCGTACCTAACCTTTTCAGTCAGTGTATGAAAGGCAGCTTCACATCTATCACTGATGAATCTCGCTTCCTTATAGTGTGCTAATAAGCGAGTGCCGGAAATGGTGGTCTCCTCGAGTTGAACCTCCCCTCGTTCGCCGGAGAGGCGTATCGAGGCGCCTTGAATCAAGACGTCTCGCGCCGAGGAGAAAACAATGTCTCCATTCCTGGTGACAAACTCGAGGTCGCCGCATTCTACATTGATCCGAGCGCTGTGTTTCACCTCGTCATATTCAAAGAGTAGTTCGTTGCAACCGGAAAACACCCGCAGAGTCTGCTCTTCCGGCGAAGGGGCAACGGTGGCGTAGGCGCCTCCCTTAGACACTAGCCGGGCTGGCGAATGGCTGGAAATTCTTGTTGCTTGCAAAACGCCGATGACATAAAGGTCACGGGGATTCTCTCCGATGACGAGGACCCGGTCTCCAACATCAATCGCGATCTCTGCCGCTGCGATCGCGATCTGCGCCCACACACCGAGATCGTCGTCGCTGCCAACCAGTCGCAATCGAACCCGCTGTCCCCGTACATCCACTTGGAGAATCTCAGCCGGGCCCAAAATCCTGTTCTCGTTTAAGCACATGAGCTCTTCAATCGAAGATGCTGCCATGACGTTCCTCCAAAAATCGTTAAACTGACGCGGCGCGGGTCAAGCGCCATCTGGCGGAGCGGGAGGCTGCCAGTCCTCGGCTTCGGCACGATCTTTGTCTGTATGCCGCGCATTCTTCAGGTTAGCGTGCCGCCAGACCGCGCCCCTGTCATCAACCCGGTGCAGATTTGCCTGCAAGAGGTTCGCATCGGTAAAGTCTGCGTCAACCAAGCTGGCGCGAGAAAAATCCGCATACGTCAGTTGGGCGCTGCGAAAAGAAACCCCCTGGCACGAGGCCGAAACGAAGCTCGCCCGATCGGCGCGGACATCTACGAGATTAGCCCATGTGAGCAATGCTCTTTCGAACTGCGAGCAGCTGAGGTCTGCCTCCGACAAATCGGCTCCGGCGAGGTTGCATTGTGAAAAGTCTGCTGCTCGGCAGCGCGCTTTTCTCATCGTGCAGCCCGAAAGGTCCGCTCCGGCAAAGCTGACCTGCGTGCAATTGGAGCGGTCGAGGTTCGCATTCTTCAGATTCGCACCCGCAATCTCAGAGTCAGTGAAGTCGCATCCCGAGAGATCGAGCCCTTCAAAACGCGCCCTATTGAGCGCGCAGAGCGTAAATCTGCTGGCACTGAGCGTGAGGGCGGTGAAATCAACTCCCTCCAGATCCGTTTTCTCAATCAGGCTGGAACGGAACCGGATATTCTCAGTCACGCACCCTGACATTTCGCAATACTGCAAATACGATTCAGAAAAATCGGCGCCCTTCAGGTTTGCATTGGAGAAGATCGTGTTGATCAGCCGGGCCTGTGAAAAATCCGCATTCTCCAGACGAGCTTCCGAAAAGTCGACGTCCGTCAGCGTACAGCTGGTGAATCTGGCACCCGCGAGTCCTGCACCTGCGAAGTTCGAGCCGTCCAGATTGAGGCCGCTGAAATCTGCCTGCCCCAGTTCACAGCCCGGGAAACCGGCTTCCGCGATGGCCGTATGCTTGAAAGATGCTTCTTTCATGTTGCAGTTTGAGAACGCCGTCTCGCTCAGAGTGCAGCCCGAGAAATCCGCAGCCATGCAGTCGGATTTCGCGAAACTCGCTCCTTTAAGATCAGCGCCTGTGAAATGAGTTCTTACCAGGGTGGACTCGGACGTATCGGCGTTATTTAGCGCCGCCCCCGACAGATCGCACTCCGAAAAGTCTGATCGTGTGAACGTCGCGCCCTTCAACTGCGCATTGGTTAGATTTGATTTCGAACAATTAGCATCTTCAAGTTCAGCTCCATCCAAATGGGCGCCGGCAAAATCGCTTCCGGACAAATTCGACTGGATGAACCGTGCGCCTGTCGCATCCGCTTGTCGGAAGCGAGATCCGGAAATATCCGACCTGGTAAACTCCGCGCCAGCCAGTTCGCCTCCGGCAAAATCCCGGCCCGGCATGTGACAATCGACAAAAACACAACGAGGCGCGTTTTGCGGAAAATTGGCGGTTCCCGACAGGTCGACCCCCATCATTCTCGTACCCTCAAGCCCCGCGCCAGAAAGATCGGAGTTCGCGAGGTCGGTATTTTCAAACCCGGTGCCAGCAAGAGCAGCGTCAACGAATCGGGACGAGCGACAAGAGCCATCCTTGACCTTCGCGTTCTGCAATTGTGCTCGCGCAAAGTCGGCCTGATCCAGAGAACAGTTTTCGATTTCGACATTTGAGAGATTCGCGTCTGAGAAGCAGGCATTGCCTAGCAATACGTGCGAGAGTTGTGCACCGGCAAGATCGGCTTTTGAGAAATCAGCTCCGGCAAGGTTGCATTCGCCCGGCTGGAAATCGTCCATCGTTATCCCCAGGTCTTCAAGACCCAAGTTGACCTCGCTTAGATCGCTGGATGAGAGGTCCTGCTCCAGAAGTTCGAGGGCCCTTGCCGAAGGTTTCACGTCCTTAGGATCTTTCTTCAGCATCAACTCGGATGCGACTCTTGAGTTAGTCAGCTTGGCGTTGACGAACCTGGCACCCGGACCGGACGTGTTAGTCAGTTCGGCGGATGAAAGATCGGCCTGTGTCAGGTCGGCTCCGGCAAGATCGACTTCGTTCATTCGACAGAGTGCCAGGTTGGCGTACCGCAGATTCACCGACTTGAAACAGGTCTTTACAATCCATGCCGACTCGAGCTTCGCGCCATGCAGATCAATGCCGGTCAGATCCAGCCCGAACAACCTGGCTCCAGCCAGCGATTCGCCCGCTTTGACCTTCTCGAGCACCTGCTCGCGAGATAAGATCTTGTCGAGGTTCAGGAAATCCGTGATGTTCCCGAAATCCATTGGCGTTCGTCAGCCCTTCTGGAGCTTCGTCATCTTCAGGTTTGCGTTTTCCAGCACTGTTTGTTCGAGGCGGGCATCGAGGAACTCGGCGCCGTACAGGTTAGAGCCGCTTAGATCGGTCTCGGTCAAGTCGGCCTTTTCTAACGTTCCCTCAAACAGATTCATCTGAACAAACCTGGCGGTTCTGAGGTTGGCCTTCAGGAAACGGCCAAACTTCACGTCGGAGGCGTAAAAGTTTGCCCTTTCCAGCAACGCCTTGGTGAAATTTGCGCCTTCCATGCGCGCGTAGGAGAAATCGGCGCCCGGCAGAGTTGCCCCTTCCCAATACGCTCCAGGCGCAACGATTTTCACAAAGCAGCCGTCAGAGAAATCGCACCCTTCGGAAGCGCGTAATCCCGACAGATTGGCTTCGCGGAAATTGGCTCCGTGGCCGGAAGCCGTCTCAACATTTGAGCCGGCGAGATCCGCGCCCTGAAGATTGCTGTTGTGCAGTCGTGCTTTCGAAAAATCAGCACCCGGAAGAACGGCTTTTCTCAAGCTCGCGCCGCTCAGATCCGCCTCCGTGAAGATGGCATCTTTGCCCGTAGCTTCGTCCAAAATGGCATTTGCCATTTTTGCTCTTTCGAACACGGCGTTGGCGATAGCCGCGCTCGTCAGACACGCCTGATCGAGCGCCGCCTCCGTTGCGTCCACTTCCTTTAGGGATGCGCTCGCGAGATTGGCCTTTGAGAGATTCGCTTGGGCCAAGACAGCTCGACTCAAAAGTGCCCCGGCGAGATCGGCACCCTCGAGATTCGCCTCGGTCAGATTCGCGTCTTCCAACGACGATCCCTTAAGTGAAACGCCCGCTAGTACGGCTCCCGAAAAATCGATGCCGTTTAGCTGAAGACCCGACAGGTCAACGTTCCGCAGGTCTTCTCCGGCAAACGACTCTCGCCGTTGGGCTCTCTCTCGGACAATCTCCCGAGTCAATTGGGTGGGAGGAGGTAAGGCCTCCTCACTTGCCTGCTCTTCTTGCTTTTCCTTGTCGGTTTTGACTCCGAGTTGTTTCTCAATTCGTTCTTTCTGCTTCTTAGCCTCCGCGACCAGGGAATCCAGGTTCTCGGGATCGATCCCCATCTTCGGCAAAACGGCGGCCATCATGATCCAGAATTGAGAGAACTCCGCTCCGCCGCTCAGATCACCGCCCCCGAAATCGAGTTCCTTCATCAAGCGGAGCTGTTCGGCCTTCGCTTTCTCGCTGATCGGCGGAAGATTGTGTAAATCCAGTCCCAGCTTCTTGAAGCCATCCGACAATTGAGACTGAAGTTGCTTCTCTTCACCCGCGATCTGCTTGGCGGGATCACGGTTCGTCAGAATCCGCAGGATCCTTGATTGTTCTTCAGAGACCCTGTTGCGCGCTTCGACAGGCAACGCATTCAGGGTGATGCCAGCTTGAGTTAGAAGATTAGCCGTCTGGGCCTGGATTTGCTTCTGCAGTTCTTCTGTTTCCTTTTCGTCTTCCTCAGCCTTCGTTTTCGCGGTGGCCTGTGCGTCCGCGTCAGTATGCTCAGGCTTCGCGCCCTGTTCCGGCGCTGCAGTGGTTTCTTCGGCGCCTGGTTCCCATTGACGCCTCTCTTCAGCAATGGCCGCAAGGAGTTGCTGATGGCAGTTGCTGATCGGATCTGCGGGACTTGCAAGCTCCTCTTCTTTAATGAAGACGTGCCGGATCTCCTCATGCTCCTCGGATTCCGTCTCCACCCATCCGCGCCACACCAGCACCAGTTTCTCCGATTCCATGTCGACCCAGATCGTGTCGAGATTCATCAGTGCTTCGATGAAACCGTTCGCATTCGCCGGATCGGCCGATTTGTTTACAAAGCAGCGAACACGCAAGCCGGGCAGCCGTGCTTCGTACTGGGCATGAGTCGGATGGAGATTCTCGAAATACAGCGATTCATCTCCCCGGAGATACCCTTCCCGCTGCATTTCCGGAGGAGCTGCATTGAAGTGAGTCCAATCGAAATCTTCCGGGAACCAGGGCCAGCGTTGCTTCAGATAGGAACCTTTGTATGTTCCCATCTTCGAGCGCCGCTGTTCCCAGTTACGATTGAGTGGCCCGAAGCCGGCGGGTTCCGGATGTGCGTGCGGTGAGTCGATTAGGTCAAGTGGATTTTCCAGATTGGGCAGAGGGAATACCTCGGTCCCTATCTGGTCCGTTACTTTAGCGAATCCCTTGCCGACTGGGTTCCGGCTGTACGCCTCACCGCCATAACTATTTTCATATCGCAGTTCCATCACTTGGAATGGCGCAGGCTCCGTGGCATTACGAAAACCAAGTGCGTTTCTCTTCCAATGTCGGTCGCCGAACACGACGACCGAATGCGACTTGTTGCCCACCTGGAATGTTGCCGTGCAGGATTGTGCTTGCTTCCCTCCGGGAACGTAGCATTTGCCCACAAGCAACAGGTCGGCTCGTGGTTTGAAGCAGGTGAAATCGGACTCGTAGCGCGGCGCTCTGAGCCGGTCTTGATCGTCGGGATAGTACTCGTCGCCTGTGGGATAGAGCTGTTCCGCTGCCGGAGTGGCCTTTTGACCCGACGACAGAGTGAATGTTCCCTTGACGATCAGCGTGAGGGAATGCCCGGGATAATTCATCCTTCCCGGTATGGATGCGAAAGCGTGAGTCGCACCATGTAGCACTTCCACTTAGTCCCCCTTCGCGTTACCATCTCACCTGTAAGTTGGGCCAATTTATTTCTGTGCGCTTGATCGGCTGGAAGCCGCTTGCGGTCAGTTTCACACCAGTCGTCTCCGTCTGTATCTGAACATCACCTCTCGACAACATGTTTAGGTTACAGTTCTTCTTCATGTATATGCCGGACTTAACCTCGCGACTGGATCTCGACTCCATTGCGATCTCATCATTGACGAGTGCGAGCCTGGCGATATCCAGTGGTTCTTCTCCAGTCTGGAGCACGACCCTGTTGTGGTAGTTTTGGCTCACTTTCTTACCATTCGAGTTGATATTGATGTCTCCCTCTCGCAAGATTTCGATTTTCGCGGCTGGAGCGTCGTGTTTGACGACCTGGGGCGTATTCTTACGATCCTCCAGCACCTTGCGGAGCCATGAGGCGAAGCCGACGCTCGCTGCTGCCAGCAAAATACTGAACCCGGCCCCTCTCCATGTTTCCCCCTTGTCGCTGCCGGCTTTCCCTGCCGACGCAAAACCGGCAGCAACCGCAGCGGCCAATGCAGTCGCCTGTGTGAGTCCTAATACCTCAAGAGCTTTCCAGCCGGAGCCTGGCTCAAACGGAGTCTGTTTGGATCCAACCGTCAACTCAATCGAATCTTCATCGGCTCGGATGATGGAAGTATTATCTGGTCCGTTTTCAACCTTGGCTGCGCCACCGATCAGACAGAGAATCTTATCCGCGCTTACGATGTTGTTCTCGCGTGAAATACTATTAACATCCTCATTTGCAATATCCCTTTTCGGACCGCGGGAATATGACCAGTCATAGCCTAACTTGAATTCCTGCGTCCCCCCAAACCTCACACCGTTGTTGAGACCTAAGATCACATCATTGAAGAAACCTCCCTTCGCTTCAACGGTTGAGCCGGCGAAGGCGGAGACCATCGTACCGAGTCCAAGCTCGCCGCGATTTCCACAGTGAGTCTCCATCCAGTCATCATCCGTGTATGACTTCCAACTCCTGCCGAGATCGATAAACGAGTTATGATGCGGACTGTGCAGCCGGATGTGCTCATCTCCAGGCGTGGCGTCCATAATGATTTCATTGCCGAAATTGTCGCGAATGATGCTCTTGGTCTGATTCGCGTTGGTGACCGGGCTTTGCGTATGCGGATTGGGAACGGCCGCGGAGATGATGGGGCGGTCGATATCACCATCGATGAACGTCAGCAACACTTCCGCACCTTTGTGCAGCGGAAAATGCATGCCGTAGTCGGCGCCGGAGTAGGGCTGAGCCATGCGGACCCAGCGCGACGCCTTGCCCCCTTTTCTGCCGCTTAGGTCAAAGGGCAGAATCACCTTATAGCGTCCCTGATCGTCGAGTTCGGCGGTGCTGCCGTCTCCGGCCGCATCGATTACGGCGTTCATCATGCCGCTGATCCGGGGCCGGGGAGTCTTTCGTTCCGGCCGAAACTGAGTGCTGGAGGGAATGCAGACAAAACTGTTGGAATAGCCGGGCTGGGAGCCCCGTTCTTCGTCTCCTAAGCCTGCCAGCAATACTCCGGTTGCCAGTCCGTTGTGTTCGACTTCGGTGATCAGAAATTTGCGGTTACAACTGCCGCGATAGTGCCCAGCCAACTCGAAGAAGAAACCCGGCGTCAGCTGGGGCGACGTAGCTTGCCCGTAGTACATGGTTTCCCGGCAGAGAAGTTCCCCGGCCCTGATGGACGCAAGTTCTTTCCCCTGGCTGGGATCCTTGAAATGCTCGCCGTAGATGTACACCTCTTCCCGCCCGTTCGGGTCCACATCGGCCTCAGCGCGCACATCGAGCGTGGGTTTGCGATAGTTGTAATCTTTCAAGATGATTTTCTTCGGTAGCACTTGTTGCCTGCACACGAACCCAGTGACAACCTCGTCTTCTTCGGGGACCAGTCCTGCAGCAGGCCTGTACGAAAGCATCGATAGCCCGGGGACATCTTCATGTACGCTCGAGTTGTCGGTAACGACCAGCTTCTCGCCGTTTTGTGTCTGCTTGAAAAAGTAGTAGATGCCTTCTCGCTCCATCCATCGCGAGATGAATTCGAGATTGCTCTCGGAGTATTGGCAGACATACTCCCATGCTGAATAATTGTGAGTGAGCTTGAGTTCGTAATCCTCGCTGGTGAGACCGGCCTCTTTCAGAACCTCCTCGAGGATCTGAGGCACGGTTTTGTTGAGAAAAAGACGATTCTCGCGATACAAACCGAGATACCACAGTCTCGGCACCAGAACAGCACGGTAAAAGATGCGCTGGTTTGCCTCGTGAAGCTGCTCAAATGCAGCGGGAACGCCATGAATTGGGACGGTTTCGCCGCCATGCGAAATGGTCAGCGTTGCGGCATTCCGCAAGACGGCCTTTAGATCGATGTCCGGATCGCTGGCGCTCAGCGTGACGTTGAACTCATAGGGCTGGGAAATTGCCTGCCTGCCGTCGAACTTTACAACTTCGAACGTTTCTTCCGACAGAGCCTTCGAAACAAAGGTAAAGTTCTTTCTGTCGATGTAGGTCTTCATGTGTTCCCTCACGCAGTCAAGCTGGCATTGCCGTATCTGGGGAAGAATCTGTAAATCCCTTCCGTTCTGAAACAGACCAAAGACACGAAAGGACGCTCGACGAGTTTCGCCATTTCCAGGATCACTGTGTCACGAGGACCGGCTTGTTGGCTTCAGCCGTCGAGCTCTTTTCAGTGAACCGCAATGCAAATTCGCCGCGGTCGTCGATCGCAATCTCTATCTTTTCCGGGAGCGCCCCTTCTGCCATTTTCTGCAGAATCTCACTGGAGATCTTGGGAAGAAGCGTGCCCTGCATGATGTGATCGATATTGCGGGCGCCGGTTTCCACCTCGGTGCAGCGTCGCGCGATCTGCTCGACAACTTGGGCAGGATATTCAAGGAGAATTGCGTGATTCTCCATCAGTCGTTTTCTGAGCTGGCCCAGTTTCAACTCGACGATCTCTTTCATCGAATCCTCGGCAATGGGATAAAAGGGCACGATCGTCATCCGGGCTAGCAGAGCGGGCCTGAAATGCCGGCTGAGAACAGGTCTGATCGCGGCAGTCAATTCCTCAACCGAGGGACGCGGTTGCTGAGTGCCCATGCTGGTGATGAGATCGGTGGTGAGATTGCTGGTCATGATAATGACTGTGTTTTTGAAATCGATGTGGCGGCCTTCGCCGTCGCTCAGCATTCCCTTGTCGAATACCTGATAGAAGAGGTTCATCACTTCCGAGTCTGCCTTTTCGACTTCATCCATCAGCACGACCGAATAAGGGCGTTGGCGCACAGCCTCGGTCAGTACGCCACCTTCACCGAATCCCACGTACCCCGGAGGCGACCCGATCAGGCGCGAGACCGTGTGCTTCTCCTGGAACTCTGACATGTTGATGGTGACGGTGAAACGTTCACCGCCAAACAGCGTGTCGGCCAGGCTTAGGGCGGCTTCCGTCTTGCCGACGCCGCTGGGTCCCACGAATAGAAAGACGCCGATGGGAGTGGAAGGATTTGCGAGGCCAGCCTTAGCGGCTCCGATTCCCCGCGCCAGCATCTCCAGTGCCTGGTTCTGCCCCCTAATGCGTTCTGCCATGCGCTCCTGGAGCGTCAAGATCGTGCGAGCTTCGTCTTTGATCATCTTGCCAACTGGAATGCCGGTCCAGTCTGCGACAACTTTGGCGATGACGTCGGGATCGACCTCAAGGCTGATCAACGAATCGCCGGAGCGGACCTTTTCCAACTGCGCTGTAGCCTCTTGCAGTTCCAGCTTCAGAGTTGCGGAATCCTCCTCACTCTTGCCCTCCTGGATGCGTTCCCGCAGGCTCACGACGCGTTCTGCTGCCTCGCGCTCGGTTTTCCAGCGCGCCTCGAGTTTTTGGCACTCCTCTTTTTCATCTGCAATTCTCTTTTCGAGCTGCGACAGCTTGTCAGGATCTATTTCAGCGCCCGCTCTTGAATCTCGCTGCAAAGCTTCGCGCTCGCGCTCGAACCGACGAATGCCGACCATTTTGAATTCGAGCTCATCTGGACGGCTATTCAGGCCGATCTTGACGCGCGCGGCCGCCGTGTCGAGCAGATCCACCGCCTTATCCGGGAGCTGCCGGCCGGAGATATAGCGGCTCGAGAGATGGGCTGCGGCCACGATGGCCGCATCGAGGATGTGAACCTTGTGGGACTGCTCGTATTTCTCACGCAGTCCCCGCAGGATGGTAACAGCCTCGTCGGCGGAAGGCTCTTCCAGCACAACCGGCTGGAATCGCCTGGACAGCGCCGCGTCCTTTTCGAAATATTTCTTGTATTCCGACCAAGTTGTTGCGGCGACGGTCCGCAGCTCCCCACGCGCTAGTGCCGGCTTCAGCAGGTTTGCCGCGTCCCCGCCTCCTGGAGTACCCCCAGCGCCGATCAGAGTATGAGCCTCGTCGATGAAAAGGATGATGGGTTTGGGAGATGCCTTGACTTCGGCAATGACGGATTTCAGCCGGTTCTCAAATTCTCCACGCACCCCGGCGCCTGCCTGAAGCAGACCCAGATCCAAACTGATGAGGCTTACATCTTTCAGAACAGATGGGACGTCGTCCTGAACAATCCGCAGCGCGAGCCCCTCCACCACCGCTGTCTTTCCGACACCCGCTTCACCAACAACGATTGGGTTGTTCTTGCGGCGTCTGGCAAGGATGTCGATCATCTGGCGAATCTCACGGTCTCTACCTAACACGGGATCAATCTCACCAGCGTGGGCGCGCGCCGTGAAGTCAATAGTGAATTTGCCAAGGGCGGTGTCTGCCGCTGCGGCAGCGGCGGATGCCGCCGTCTTCTTCTGAGCCGTCGTGTCTTCCGAAGATCCGGCAGTAATCTCAAAAAAGCGCCGCTGTAGCTCCTCGAGCCGGATGGCCTCCAGCAACTGCAATCCCTCACCCGCAAAGTATCGGCCTAGGTTGCGCACCAGAGCGGCGAGCAACACGCCGGAACGGATTTCGGTGAGATTGAGATCGACGGACCCGATCAGCCAGCTCTCTTCGATCCAATCCAGCAGGCGCGGTGAGAAGACCGGCCTGCCGCTGTTCCCCGACTTGAGGCTCTCGAGAATCCGTTGCAAGCTTTTCTGAACTCTAGCCGAGTCAATATCGAAGTGCCGCAAAATGGCGGGGATATCACAAGTTGAGTCCTCGAGGAGTTGCACCAGCACATGTTCAATGCAAACCTCGTAGTGACCTCGGGAGACACACTGGCCTGCCGCGGCCTCCAAGGACCGAGTGCAAGAACGGTTCAGACGGCGGAAGAGCGATTTGGTATTCGCCGCAATCATGTGCCTCCTTCCGGCGGGGTGCGCTTGAGGAATGCCGGCCCGCCTGCCCTCGAACGTCTACAAGACCACCATTTGCTGTCTCGTGTGTTCTGGAGCCTCCGAGAAGAGCCACGTGTTCCAGCCCAGCCGGGGAGCAGTCCGGCAAGGCGCCTCCGACGTCAATTGCAAACGCGCTAGGCCTCGCACACGAAAGCCGACGTCGAACGCCAAAGGGTCCTTGACGAAAAAATCCACGATGCGTCGCAGCAGCGCGTAATTGTTCTGATCGGGAAGAAAGTCCAGCATGCGGTCATGCTCCAGCGGGCCAAGCCAGATGCGGAAACTGGCCATGCGGCCGAAAACGCTCCTCCCCAGACTGCAATCCACGCCCAAGTGACAGTTGTTGCGACCCAGTCTTGTGACCTGTTCCTCCCGGATGGGAATCCAGCGGCCGGTACACTGTTCCACTTCCACCGGCAGACCATCAAAGTAGTCGGAGAGCATCCGTTCCAGGTCCGGGGCGGAGTGCGGTTGATGTTGAAACATCCCGGCAAAATGCAGAAGACGCCGGGAATCAGACATTCCAGCCGCCCGCATCAGGGCCGGCGATCCCAGACAGAGGAAGGCGAAGAGTCTTGGTGTGATCGAATCGTCTTTCTCGTGCTCAAATTCGATTGGATAGCGATACTTGCACCAGCAGCGATACAACAGCGAGATCAGGCGATGGTGAAAGATATCGAGAAAATCGCGAACCCGGCTGCGGTCCGGGTCCTCCCAGAGTACTTCTTCGCCATACGAAATAGGGAGGGGAGACGTCGAGCCGTACAGCCCGAGAAAAGAGGTAGTGATCCGCAGCCGCGGAGGGCAATCCGGGGAGGCGGGAACCGGCTCGACAGCGACCACGTCGTTTGCCGGGAACCCGAGAGACGAGTCCGGACGAAAGCGCAAGCCCTCAGCGTCGGCCGGGCCGGAGGTGCCTACTGGCACCTGCGACTGTCGCTCCAGCAGCCGGACAAGCTGGAAAAAGGAAAAGTTCCGGCCCGGGGCAGCCAATGTTTCGGCTAAACAATCGTGATTCGTCCTATCCTGGGCGGCCACTCGAACGTTTCTCCTTTGGCGCTTCCTTTCACGATGAGCCGGCTGAAGGAGTTAACCGTGACCTGCTGCGCCAGGAACTCATCGAGGATGGAAGCGAAAAGAACCATGTCTCCTTCGCTGCTGAAACATTTTTCTTCCAGCGCGATGCGCGTAGTTGTTCCCTGGATGGGGACGCCGCGGAACAGAAGGTGCTCGGTAATACGCTGAACCTCGACGATACCTTCCAAGCGAAGTTCGTTGGCTTTTCCTGCCTGACGGCTCTGCAGCGAAGGAAAGTTGTAGAGCTCGAGCACATCCCGCATGGCGGCCGCGCTGGAAAGCGAGACCGAACTCAAACCGAGATGCGAGATCAGCCGCCAGTAGAGGTCGCCTTCGAGGGGTGGCCGGATTCCAGGCGTAACTCGCGTAATGTTCTGAAAGCGGGCGATCGCGGGGGTCTTCTCGGTGACTACCTGGAGATCCCCAACCCGCAGCTTCTCGCACAGGACCCGATTCGTGCAGGTCAGCCGGAACACCACGGTTTCCGTAGGTGGAAGAACTACATTCTGATCGGCATCTACGAAAGAGACGTAAATATCGGCTCCATCATGGGCAACTGCCTCACGCATCCGGGGATGATAGAAAACTCTCGTCCTTCCGGAAGTTCCGTTGCCGAAGCGGAATGAATAAAAAGGTTCGTACTCGATTTCCTGCGCCGTGCCCTGCAACCACCCGGAAGCCCCGTCGATTGAGTAGGTCTCGTAGTGATGAGGCTGGAGTCCAGCCGGCAGGACGCGGTATTCCGTCCTGTCATGGTCGACCCGGATGGGCTCCGATTCCGTGCTGACGAGGTTAACGACCGGAGTGCAGTAAAGTCGCACATTTTCCGAAGAAACCTTTATTGCAGGATCGAGAGGACGCGAGAAGATGAAGTCAATTCCAAACGTGCCTCCCTTGAGCGGCTTCAGAGACTCAAGGCCTGACAAGTCAAAGAACAGGAACTTCTCGGGGAACACGAAGTATTCCTGAAGCACGCGATAAACTTCCGAAGCGTGCTTTGGATATGGCAGGAGAGACTCTTCGTCCCTGAACCCTGCGAATTGAACTGCCGCGGAGTCGAGATAGGCATTATCTTCGGCCCTCTGGCCGGGACTGCCTGTGATCCTGACTTTCGCGAGGTGGCGCCGAAGCCATAGGTAGAGAGTCTCTGCGGGATTTCCGGCGAGAAAGAAGCGCAGCTTCCCAGTTTCCGGCCATGAGACCGAACAGCCAGGTTCAATTGTGAAGCGCAGCTGCAATTCCGGCTTGCCGCCCAGTGGAACCTGAAGTGCCACCGAGTCAATGTGGAAGGGATGCAAATCCACGTCCAGACTGGTTTGAAAGCGGCAAGAAGTCCCGTCCACGGGGATGGAAGCAACCTCTGTTCCCCTGGGGACGCGATACGGCTTCCGCACCATTCCCCTGATGGGTTGCCATTCGATCAATGAGATGGGAGGGATGGGCCGCAGGTAATGCGGCATCAAGAGGCTGACGAGCGCATGAGTGATTTCCGGAAACTCATCGTCAAGCTTCTGGCGGATCCTGCCGGTCAGAAAGGCAAATCCTTCCAGGAGCCTCTCGACATCCGGATCGGTCCCGCCCTCCGCCAGAAAATGAGCAGCTTCCGGATGGGCACGAGAGAACTCGTGTCCCATCTGGCGCAGGTATGTCAGTTCGTCCTGATAATACTTGTTGAAACTCACGTAGCCTTCTCTGGGAACTCAATCCAATCAGCCTGCTCGTCTCCATCGGGAGAGGGGATCGCGAACCTCCGAGTGGACGAGGTCGGGACTTTCTCTCTGATCGAGTTCTTGACCCACCGCGATCACGGCATTGCCGGACGGATTCACGGTGGTGTTGAAGTACACGGGAACCTGGTCCCGCTCGGTCACGATCTGACCGGTGATGCCGAAATGCAGGTTCAGGTCGTTGCCTGCCGAAAAGTAGGTGACCCGGACGCGGTGCAATCGTGGCTCGAACTTCTCGATGGTGCTCTTAATAGCGCGGCACACCCGGTCCAGCGTTTCGGGAGCGCCCTCAGCACAATCGGTGATATCGGACATCCCGTAGTCTGGCTGAATGAGCGCTTCCCCTTGCCGGGTGTTGAACAGCTTTTGCAGATTCCGCATCACGGAATCCACCACCCGGCGCGGGTCCTCGCGGACGGTGCGCTGTCCCTGAGGATCAGGATCTGCCAGCCGCTCCAGAAGAGTTCGATCGCATGCCACGGATCACCCCTATTTCGGCGTGCTCCAATCGTCCTCGGACTCGACTCCATCCTTCATCGCTCGCCAGATGATCTTGCGATAAGTGAAAGACACTTCCTCCATATCGCCGAGGTGTGACTGTGCCGGGTCCTGGCAGTTCTTCTTGAACGCCTTGATGGAAACGATGATCGCGTCTTCCAGGGTGGTGGAGAAGTAGCACTCCTCCTGTCCCTTTTCGTTGATCACATACCACTGGAGCTCCACCGTCTTCATGTGCTCGCCGCTGGTGAGCGCCATATATAGAAGAGGAGACGAGCGGTCTACCAACTTCAGGATGGTCAATGGGTGGTGGACCCTTTTCCCGGTGGCCAGACCGGTCTGCGAGTCACGAGGAATGCTGACTTCGTGGTCCACAGCCTGAACCAGGATGGTGTCCTCTCTGCCTTTCTGTTTGCAGGACCCAACGATTGGCCCCTGCCGTTCACCGGTCAGGGTGAGATACGCCGGTAACGCCATGATGCCTCCTTGCCGCAATGACGGCGAAAGCAGAATTGTTTCGGCGCGGTTGTTCCGCGCCGGGATGATCTGCTCCTACTTCTTGTCCAGCTTTCCAACCAGCGAGAGCGTGAAGAACGCGCCCATGTACTTGAAGTGCGGACGCACCTTCATATCCACGCGGTACCAGCCGGGCTCTCCCTGCACATCGCTGACGGTGATTTCGGCTTTGCGCAGCGGACGCCTGCCGCGGACGGCCGGGTCCACAATGTCCTGGTCGGCAACGTACTGGCGAATCCAGACGTTCAGCTCGCGCTCTAGATCGACGCGCTCTTTCCACGTCCCAATCTGCTCGCGCTGGAGCACCTTGAGGTAGTGGGCCAGCCGGTTCACGATGAAGACGTAGGGAAGTTGTGTGCCCAGCCGGTAATTCAGCTCCGCCTCTTTCCCTTCCGGACTCTGGCCGAATTGCTTCGCCTTCTGGCATGAATTGGCGGAGAAGAAGCAAGCGTTGTCGCTGCCCTTGCGCATGGTCAATCCAATGAAGCCCTCTTCCGCGAGTTCGAATTCGCGCCGCTCGGAGAGCAGGACTTCAGTTGGGATCTTCGCTTCGATGGCGCCCATCGATTCGAAGGTATGTACAGGCAGGTCTTCGACCGCGCCACCGCCTGCGGGCCCGATGATGTTCGGGCACCAGCGGTATTTTGCGAAGCTGTCGGTCAGCCGCGTCGCAAATGCATAGGACGCGTTGCCCCACAGGTAGCTGTTGTGCTGGGTGGCCTTTTCCTTGTAGTTGAAGGACCGCACCGGGTTCGAGTCCTCTCCGTAAGGCAGACGCAGGAGGAAACGAGGCAGGGTCAAGCCAACGCTGCGCGCATCCTCGGATTGACGAAAGGAGTGCCACTTGGCGTATTGCGGGCCTTCCAGCAAGGACTTCATGTCCTTTAGGTTGGGCAGCGAAAGGAAAGTATCCTGGCCGAAGAACTGCGGTCTGGCTGCGGCAATAAACGGCGCGTGAGACATGGTGGCCACGCTCGCCACGTATTGAAGCAGCTTGACGTCACGCGCCTCGGGGCCGAATTCGTAGTTGGCGATCATGGCACCGTATGGCTCGCCGCCAAACTGCCCATACTCCGCCGAGTAGACGTGCCGGTAGACGCCGGACTTCGTGATCTCGGGCGAGTCCTCGAAATCCTGCAGTAGCGAGTCTTTCGAGACGTTCAGCAGTTCTAGCTTGATGTTTTCGCGGAAGTTGGTCTTGTCCACGAGGAACTTTAGCCCGGTCCAGGCCGACTCCAGTTTTTGGAAATCGCCGTGATGGAGGATCGCATCAACCTGCTCGCTCAGCTTGCGGTCGATTTCGGTGATCATCTCGTTGACCAGGCCGATCTGCACCTTGGCGCCCTTGTGCTCGGGCGCCAGCAGCTCAGCAAGAAATGCCTGCACGCCCCGCCGCGCCGTGTCATAGCCCTCGTCAGACGGTTTGATCTTGGTTTCTTCGAGGATCTGGTCGAGGAGCGAAGTCCCCGCTTCCGTTCCGAGTTCTGGTGTAGCGGTGTGTCCTTTGGTGACGGGCATGTTCACTCCTCCTTGGCGGCGCCGAGCTCGCCGAGAATTCTTTCGCGGGCCGACACATCGGAAATCAGGCTCTCGATCTTCTTGCGGAAGGCAGGAAGGTTGCCGAGCGGCCCCTTGAGGGCTTGCAGTGCCGCCCGCAACTGCAAAAGCTGATTCAATTCTGGGACCTTTTCGGCAACTGCTTCAGGACGAAAGTCCTTCATCGACTTGAAGTCGAGGTTGACGGCAAGATCGCCCTCTTCCTCGCCGGATTTCTTCTCCGCAAGCTTGTTGGGGACTTTCAGCGTGAGGGACAGGTTCTGGCTGGCCATCACTTCGTTGAAGTTGTCTTTATCAATGCTGACCGGCTTGCGATCTTCGACGACGCCTTCATCTTCCCGCAAGGTGTAATCCCCCAGGACCAGGAGCTTGAGCGGGAGCTCTTTTTCGTCTACAGCCCCGCCGGTCGCCGGCTTATAAACGATATTTACTCGCTCTTTTGGAGCGACGGACGATTCTTTTGCCATGCCTCATCTCCTCACTGCATCAGTCAAATCCAGCCCCGCCACCACATCGAGATTGCAGAGGCGGTTGTATACCGCGTCGGCTTGGCGAACCACTTCAGGCAAAAGCTGCCTGGAGGTTTGCGCAAGCTTGTTCAATGCCTCCCAATAGAGCCGAAACACTTCCACACATAAACTTGGTTCCCATTTCTCTAGCGAGAACTTGCGGATCTCTTCGTCGAGAACCTCAAGGCAGGCCAGCGCGGGCTTCAGTTGTCCCGCCTCGAAACAAAGCATCGCCAAAGCCGTCTGAAGAAGGAACCTGGTGCGCTCGGTGGAAGCTGACTTGACCGCGTCCTGCACCAGGCGGATCGCGTCCGCCTGTTTGCCCTCACTCAGAAGCCTCCGGCTGTTTTCGCGCAGGGCGGCCAGGGCTTCGGCGTCCGCTCCTGTGACGGAAGGAGCTGCAACGGAATCAGTCCTGGCGGGTAACAACTCTGCGGATATCCAGCGCTGGGTGGAGTCATCGGCGAAGGACATACCGTCGGAGAACTGCAATCCGGGAAGCTCGGGCAAGCGGGTCAGCAGGGAGGTGACCTCCGCACGCACAGCGGTCCGCGCGGCTGCATACTTCTTCCCCAGCCCGCCGAGAGCCTGATCGCTCATCCGCTGGAGATCGAGCCACAGGGGGAACTCCGCAAACCGGTCCTCGGCCTCATCGAGCAATTCTTTCCAGCTGGATTCTGCGGCGAGATCCTGGCAGCGATTATTGACGTGGGCGGGAGGCGGAGAAATGAGCGTCTGATTTTCCGTTGCCGGGGGCAGCATGTCGATTTCGCTCCAAGTCAGGGCCCGTGTCAGGAGATAGGGCATTGGAGCCGAGGGATCTGCGGCGCGCGAAATCGCCAGGGCGCGAGTGAGAGAACGAATGGTCGCACTGACAAATCGTGCTGCGTCTTCGGCCGTTGCAGGCTGCGCCGGCACGGGTGTTGCGGCCGGAGGTTTTGCCACTTCCCGCTGGGAAGATTGCTCGGGTTGGTGGGCGGTTTGCGCTTGGACGGCGAGTTCCTGGAGCGGCCGCAGCAGGTCGGTCCAGACAGGAGGATCAAGCGGGATCTTCTCTTGAACGACGGCTGCGAGCGACTTGATTTGTGCTTCACAGGCAGCAGAGATGTCACCGTCCGTCTTGACACCATTCTGGACAATCGCGGTTCCGGCTCTCAACGCAAGCCAGTTCAGCGCGTTGGTCCTGGCCTTCACGCGCTTCAGCTCGGGGAACAGGTCGGGCCAGAACCCGGAGACCATGGCCTCCATGCAGGCAAGACCCTTCGTCAGCCCGGAGAGACCTTCCTGTTGCAGCAGGCCAAGCGCGGCATAACTGCACACCAGAACATCCTTTGACTTGTGTTCAAGAATGCCGCGCGCAAGCGAGACAACCTGAGGCCAATCCACCGGCTCGTGCGCGAGGCCTTCGAGTCTTCGGATCTGCGCGGCCAGCGATTCGAAGTCAGGATCGTAGCGGGCAGACACTCCGGCCGGAGCGGCCGCACTGATCGGCCGTGTCCCGATTTCCCGCCATTCCGCTACATCCAAGGCACCCTCCCCTTCCGGATGCTTTCGCGAGTAACAAGCCGGACTATTTGACCTGCAGGACCAGATCCAACTGACCTCCCCCGAACACAACCATCGAACGGGGGTGTTTGAGCACGAAAGCTCTGCCGTTGTTTCCCCGGTCCACGCGAACGTCTCCGCAGAAGTAACTGGTCTCACCTTTCCTGGTGGCACAGATCTTGAACGACCCGGGATTGATGGGGCTGGGAAACTGAAATGTCCCGTCGTGGGTCTGCGCTCTCATGACTTCTTTTCCGGCAAGGAACTTATTATCGGAATAGGCTTCCATCAGAAGGACCGTGGCTCCTTGAAGGTTCTTTCCCTTGTCCTTTAACGTGCCGCCGGCCGACATGCCACGCTGGCGAACATCCTGCACCGCTCCAACCGGAGTCGCGTTGTTGAGGATGGCCATGACTCCCTGGATTGGTTGTTTGAGAAGCGGTTCGACGGCCTGCCGCGCATTCGCATCGAGGTTCACCAGCAGGCCGTTGGTGGTTTGCATCGCAGTGTCGGCTTCTCGCCCTATGTCCGGGATCTGCCCCGCGGGCTGGTTTGAATCGATAAAAGTGCGAATCACCACCAGGAGGCGGCTCAGCGACTTCGTGTAAGTGGTCAGTGCCGAATCCTGGTTTTCCTTGCTGGCGGTCAGGAAGTGGATCGCCTGGAAATTCTCCGCCACTCCAAAGCGCAGCCCGCCTGCTCCGTCAAGCGCCCGGGCCTGTTGAAGGTCACTGACTTTCAACTGATCGAGATCGTTCCAGGTATTGAGCGATACCTCCTGGAACAGGAGCTGCATGGGAGAACGCTGGGGATCGGTCAGAACGGCGAGTTTCTGCGATGCATCCTGGAAATTGCTAAAGCGCCTTACCCGGACACTGCGCAGAAAATCCCACCAGTTCTGCTGATAGTCGCGGAAATAGTAGGAGCGCAGCTTCTCATCAATCTTGAGTTCGCCCGGCGACTCGGCCGAGGTCCCCAGGACCCAGCTGCGCTCTTCTTCGTAGTCTGCCTTCATGGCGGCGATTCGGTCCTTGACGTACGTGTCCCAGCCGATCTTGGTGTAGGGTCCATCCACGGGAGCGCTGGCTTCGAACACGTCCGACCACTTGTTTCCCAGAATGCCGGCCAGGCTGACGGAATCGACCTTGCGTTTTCCTTCCTCCCGGATCATCTGGTAGTAGTAAAAATCGGGCTCGACGGAGAGGAGCAGTTTTCTGATCCGCTCAATGGTCTCGTTGTCGGCGTTGCTTCGCGTGAGGCGGTATGCAGCGTTGTGATGGTCGCCAAGCTGGTGGAGGTAGAACCGTAAGATCTGGTGGGCTTGTTCCTTTTTCTGGTCCTGCACTCCCTGGCACCAATAATCCTGCGTCTGGTCAAACAGGAAAGCGGGATTCGCTTTTGCTTCCGAGGAGAACATCAGGAAGGTCTTCAGCAGGTTGTAGGTCCTTCCTGGATCGAACTG
>Ga0187818_10000065_pt1 | contig 28000 bp, 29 predicted proteins | sample NC_wetland_sal_i_14_FD_130581 | JGI IMG/M metagenome (GOLD analysis project Ga0187818, IMG submission 130581) | Wetland sediment microbial communities from Neuse River Estuary, North Carolina, USA - SO4_3 | ecosystem: Environmental > Aquatic > Freshwater > Wetlands > Sediment | place: USA... | reverse complement strand
GGCGGTTGCGCAGTTGCAAGACCAGCGCGCGCAGCCAGGGCCGATCGGCCGCCGTCAGCCCGGAAATATTGAAACCGAGCCTCACCTCGGGATGCGCGGTCAGCTCCGCCACGACCTTGTCGAGAACATAGCGGTCGATCAGCCGGATAAAGCCAAGCTGCTCGATGACCGGCACGAATTCGCTGGCGGAGACGATCTGCCCGTCCGGGGTGCGCATGCGCAAGAGGCACTCATAATGGTCGACTTCCTCGGTCTCGGCCGAGACTACGGGCTGGAAGGCAAACAGGACGCGCTCTTCGCGCAGCGCCGCCCGGACCTCCTCGCTGATCGACAGGCTGCGGCGCTGGCGCTCGCGCTGCTCGCCCGTCATCCGGTAATGGCTGTGGCAGTCGCGCCCGGCGCGCTTGGCTTCGCCGAGCGCGCTCTCGGCCCGGGTGATCACATCGTAGGAGGTGAGGCCCTGATCGGGAAACGCGGCGCTGCCGATCGACACGGTGGCGTAGATCGGCCCGCGCTCGGTCAACACCGGCGTCGTGCTCACCGCGGCCAGGATCTTCTCCGCGGCCGCGCCGATATTCTCCTCGGAACAATGCTGCAGGACGGTGCCGAAGCGGTCGCCGCCGAGCCGGCCGATCGGATCGCAAACCCGCAGGCAGCCGTCGAGCCGACGGCCGATTTCGATCAACACCGTATCCGCCGCCTCGTGGCCGAACATGTCGTTGATCATCGTCATGTTGTCGATGCCGACCGAGAGGAACGCGGCCGGGCTGCCGGTGCGCTGATTGGCGGCGATGATCTGATCGACCGCTTCGCGCAGCCGGCTCTTGTTGAAATGACCGGTCAGCTCGTCAAAGTTCGCCAGCCGCTCGAGCCGCGTCTGCTGCGCTTTGCGATCGCCAATGCCGCGCAGCACGCCGAGCATCAATAGCGGCCGACCCATGCCGTCGCGTGTCGCCTGGCCGCGCTCGTGCACCCAGACAAAGCCGCCTGCGGCGTCCCGCAGGCGGTATTCGCAGTCGAAAGGCGCCTCGCCGTCGAAATGTTCGGCAAGCGCCAGTTGGCGCTGGACCAGGTCTTCGGGATGGATGCGGTTGGCGAAGCTGCGCCCGGTCGCCGCCTCGGCCGCAAAATCGAACTGCGCCACGGCGAGACGCCCCGACCATTCCAGCCGATCCCTATCGAGGTCCCAGGAATAGGCGACATCGCCAGCTGCCTCGAGGGCGGTCGTGAACCGGACGGCCAGCTCGTCAACGCTAACGGACATCGGCTACAACCTCGATCGGATTCGCAGCGCATCAGGAGGCTCCGCCCTAAGGCGAAGCCGACCCAAACCTAACCCGCAGATATTGAGGAACCTTTAAGTGCCGTCGCTTTGTGCACCGGTCGTGTCGGACCCACTCGTTCGCCTATCCCGGCGTGTGTGAGGCGAGGAACGGCAGGACAGCCTGAGTGAACTCGCGCGCCCGGACCTGGGTGAAGGCATGGCCGCCGCGCGGAAAAATCTTGATTTCCGCCCCGGGGATCAGACGCGCCAGCTCCTCGGAAAAATAGGCCGGCGTGACGATGTCGTCCTCGGCGCCGACGACGAGGGTTGGCGTCTTGATGCGCGACAGGTATTCGGTACGGTCGAAAGCGAGGATCGCGTCGATCCGGCTGGCCGCGATCTCGGTCGGCGGGAAGACGGCGAGGTGCTGCGCCTCCTGCTGCCGCAGGCGCTCGTTGTTGCGCGTTACCCACCAGCTCGGATAGAGGTACAGCGTGTTGGCCTGGACATAAGCGCTCGGGCCAAGGCGCAACAGGATATCCTTGCGCAGCCCAAACAGCCGGCGGAAATAGGCGTCGGGCTTGGTCCAGGTTGCCGACAGAACCACGCTGGCGAGCCGTTTGGGGTGCTCGACCGCGAGAATCTGCGCGATCGCCCCGCCGGTCGAATGCCCGACGACATGAGCGCGCTCGATCTCCAGCGCATCCATCAGCCCGATCACGTCGGCCGCCATGCGGTCGACGGTAAATCCGCTGCGCGTCAGGTCGCTCTGGCCGATCCCGCGATGGTCGTGGGTGATGACATCGAAATGCTTGGCGAAGGCGACGGCCTGATCGTGCCAGAACGAGGCAAACCCGGCGAGCCCCGACACGAACATGACGGGGAACCCGACACCTTGGCGCTCGTAATAGAGCGCGCCGTCGCCGATTACGATCCGCGGCATTGATCCGCCATTGCTAGAACTGCGTCGGTATCACCGCTGTAGGTAGCTGTCAAACGCGAACGCCGAGGGGGCGCCATGCAACCTCAGCGCAGCCGCCGGTCGGCCAGGAGACGACAACCCCTGCCTAAAATTTGACACATGAGCCCCCTCCAATCGCAAACCAGCAGTTGATGGGACGGGCGGCCCAGCGTTCGGGGCCTGTGGCAAACCGACCTCGCGCGTAAAACGCTGACATCGCCATTGCCGCTCGCCATATATGCCGGACGACCGGACCGAGGACCGGATGACACAACCTTATCGAGTGGACCCCAGATGACCCAACAGGACACCAGCATCAAGGCGCCGCGGGACGGCGGCAAGAATGGCGACCCGGCCTACCGCGCCGCGGCGTCGCGCCGCTCGACCGGGCGCACTCAGGATATCGATCGCCACGTCGGCGCGCGGGTGCGCGAGCGCCGGATCATGTTGGGTCTGACCCAGCAGCAACTCGCCGATCTGATCGGCGTCACCTATCAGCAGGCCCATAAATACGAGCGCGGGATCAATCGCGTTTCGGCCGGCCGCCTGTACGAAATCGCGCAGGTCCTGAGTGTGCCGATCGGCTATTTCTTTGACGGGCTGGATGGGCAAGCCACCCGCGCGGTCAGCCCGCGCGAGCGGATGTGCCTCGAACTGGCGCGCAATTTCGCCCAGATCCCCAATGAGCGTCACCAGGAAGCGCTGAGCCAACTCGCCCGCGTCCTGGCGGCCGATTAGGCGGCGTGGCGGGGCCGCGCCCCGCCCCGCTCGAGAAGAGAGGCCCAAAATTCCGGGGCCGATCGTCGTCGCTCATAGGAGCCGATCGGGGGCGGCTCCTGGGCAGGCTCAGAACCGGACGCCGAAGCGAACGCCGACGTCGTTTATGCTCTCGTTCTGTTTGGCCAGTCCGCCGTTCGAGACGTGGTCGACAAATCCGGAAATCTGGTAGATCGGGGTGATGCGATAGCCCAGCTCCAGTGCCTCGCGGAACAGAACATTAGAGCCGAGGCTCTTGCGGTTGGGCTTTTTCCCGATGATGTCGCCATCGTTAAAGCTGGGCCCGAAGAAAAAGCCCAAGACGACGCCGTCATCCGGGCGCATCACGTTGCTGGCCAATTGCCACGTCCAGGTCGCGCCGAAATACGCCTGATCGGTAAAGCCTGAGGTGTTGATCTCGCCGCCGAGCGTCGGCCGCGGCTGGGCCATCCACTGCAGATACCAGGGCAGGCTGGCGGCCCAGGCATCGGAAAACGGCGATTGCAGGATGATCTCGGGATTGAGGTCGACGCCGTGCTCCTTGCCGCCAAGGAAATGCACGTCATGCGCGAGAACCCCGAATTTCACCTCGCTGAAGGTCAGGTTCTGCGCGTGCGCCACCGCGGGCGCCAAACCGGCGGCAGCCAGACACAGACCCGCCAGCCACCCGACGTTGCGCCGCATTTTCGGTCTCCGACGGCGAGCCTCACTCGCGACCATTTCCGCCCCGCAGAAATCCCCGCGCAAACCTACTAGGCTGCGCCGCAGAACCAAAGCGTTGAAAGAACACTCTATCAAGCGCAACCGCACGCTGTTGCAAAAATTCAACACGGGGGCCGATCCGGGGTCATGGCTGGACCAATTGCAAGGGCTGCCCGGCGACTGCGATCCTGACCGGCAGCTGCGCGACGATCTCGCCATCGGCCTGTACCGGAACCGCCTCGTCGGCCGACACGAACGCCTCATGCGCGCGTAGGAAGGCAATGTCCCGGCGCCGCGGCAGGCTGCCGAGCAGCAGCGCGGTGAGATAGCGCAACACGGCAAGACGCCCGGAGCGCTGAAACAGCACGAGATCGAGCATGGGCTCGGCCAGGTCGGCGAGTGGGGCAATCACATACGGGCCGGCATAGAATCGGCCTTTGGCGGCAATCACCGTGGCCGCGCGGTGATCGACCCCGTCGACCCGCACGCAGAGCTCGCAAGCCCGATACCGCCACAAGCCCCTCAGAATCGCCCAGGCAAAGGCGAGCCGCCCGGTATGGCGCTTCAGCCGCGGGTTTACCGCAGCGACGATCGCAGCATCGAACCCACTGCTCGCCATCGTCAGGAACAGCCGATCGCCGACCAAGCCGGGCCAGACCGGGCGGGCCGGAGCGCTGGCGATCAACTCGGCCAACCGCTCGGCGTCACGCGGCAACCCGATCTCGCGCGCCAGAACATTGGCGGTGCCGAACGGCAACAATGCGACCACCCGCGGCGCCGCTTCGAGACCGTTCACCACCGCGTTGAGCGTGCCGTCGCCTCCGGCCGCGACGATGATGTCGAATTCCGCCTCGGCCTCGCGCGCCAGGCGCTCGACATCGCCGCTCTCCGGCCCGGCACGGCGCAGGACGACCGCGCAGCCGCGCCGCTCGAGCGCCCTGACCACCCGGCCGAGCCGGCGCCCCGACGATCGCGACCGCCCCGCCGCCGGGTTGAGGATGATCAGCACCCGGCGGCGCAGCACCGGGGCGGTGTTATCGCGCAAGGCCGCCGGATCTCGTCGTGCGTCCTTCGAGACGCCCGCTGCGCGGGCTCCTCAGGATGAGGATTTTTCTTAATGCCATCTCGAAGGACGCATATTCCGCTATGCAGCACCTGCCTCCAATACACCGGCGGTTGCCGCAGGGCGATACGCGTCGCTGACCGCCGCCCCGTCGATCCAGGTGCGGAACCACAATTCGAGCATCAGGAGGGCCCACAGCCTGGTGTGGTGGTTGGCCCGATAGGCGCAGTGCTCGTCGAGCAGCCGCTCGACGTAAGCGGGCCGCATCAACCCGCGATCGCGCGCTGCCGGCGCCAGCAAGGTGTCGTAGGCGAGGCCCTTCAGCTCCCGCCGCAGCCATTGGTCGATCGGGCAGCCGAACCCCATTTTCTTGCGACGCAATATCGCGCCGGGCAGGTAGGGGGCCATCGCCGACTTGAAGAGCGCCTTTGTCCTCCCCCCCGCCATCCTGACCTCGGTGGGGATCCGCGCAGCCCATTCGAGGAAGACATGGTCGAGCAGCGGCGAGCGCGTCTCCAGGCCGTGCGCCATCGAGGCGACATCGACCTTCACCATCAGATCCTCGGGCAGATAGGTATGAAAATCGGCCCAATTGGCGCCGGCGACGAGGCTGCCGGCCCGAGCGAAATAGGGAGCCAGGAGATCGAGCGCCGAATGCGCGAGCTGCTCCCGCATCCTCTCGCCGTAGCCCGCCCTTTTGTCGGAATCGCCGAAGAACGCGATCGCCCCGGCATAGCGGCGCTCGGGCTGATCGGTCGGAGCGCCGAGGATCTCGCCGATCCGGGCGAGGCGCAGCCGCCGCCCGATCGCCGGCGGCGCAAGCGCGCAGAGCCGGGCCAGAGCGGTTCGACCCAGGGTCGGCAACCGGTCGAGGCGGTCGAGGTGGCGCATCGCCTGGTAGCGGGCATAGCCGAGAAATGCCTCGTCCCCGCCATCGCCATTGAGCGCGACCGTGACGGCGCGGCGCGCCATCTGCGACACATAATAGGTCGGGATCGCCGACGGATCGGCAAAGGGTTCGCCGTAATGCCAGACTAGGCGCGGCAAGATCGCGACGGCATCGGGCTCGACGATGAATTCCTCATGCTCGGTGCCATAGCGCTCCGCGACCAGGCGGGCATACCGGGTCTCGTCGTATTCCTTCGCGGGAAAGCCGATCGAGAAGGTCTTGACCGGGCCCGCGCCGGCCCGCGCCATCATCGCCACGACCGCGCTCGAATCGACCCCGCCCGAGAGAAAAGCGCCAAGCGGAACGTCGGCGATCATGCGCAGCCGCACCGCCTCTTCGAGATGGGCGACAAGCTCGCGCTGCAGCGCGGCCGGATCGGGCGGCGCGCGCGAGGTCTGCGGCTCCGGAAGCTCCCAGTAGCGGACCAATTCGGGCTCATGCCAGCGACCTTCGGCATCGGCCCCGACCACCAGATAATGCGCCGGCGGCAAGCGCTTGATGCCGGCAAAGGCGGTGTCGGGCGCCGGCACGTATTGCAGCGTCAGGTAATGGTCGATCGCGCCCAGATTGGGGATGCGCGCCAGTCCGGGCCAGGCGAGCAGCGCCTTGATCTCCGAGCCGAACAGGAAGGCCTGCCCGTTGACGGCTTCGGGCGGCGCGTAATAGAGCGGCTTTTTGCCCACTCGGTCGCGCGCCAGGACGAGGCGGCGCGAGCGGCGGTCCCATAACGCCAGCGCGAACATCCCTCGCAGGCGGCCAAACAGTCGCGGGCCCCAGGCGTGCCAGCCGTTGGCGATGACTTCGCTATCGGTCCGGCTGCGAAAGACATAACCAATTGCGGCGAGTTCATCGCGCAATTCCTGGAAATTATAGATTTCGCCATTATAGGTCAGCCACACCTCGCCGTCGGCGCTCGCGATCGGCTGGTGGCCGGCGGGCGACAAATCGATGATCGACAGCCGGGCGTGGGCCAGCGCGCCGAGCCCGTCGGTCCACACGCCCTCGTCATCCGGCCCGCGGTGCCGCAGCGTGCCGATCATCGCCCACAGCCGCGCCTCGATCTCGGCGCGCGCCAGCGCCGGATGCGGCAACATGAAACCGGCAATCCCGCACATCGCTAGCTTAAACCGCCCTTGTCGGCTCCGAACCCCCCTCTCCGCCCATCAGGGGGGAGAGGGAGGGGCCCGTCGCGGAGCGATGGGAGGGTGAGGTGGGTATCCGCAACCGCTCTGGAATCCCCCATCTCACCCCAACCCTCTCCGCCCCCCAATGGCCCATGGCGGGCGGAGAGGGAGTGCGCTTTGCCCGACCCTGCTCTCACGCCTTTACCACGCGCTCGCCGGCGAGCCCGCGGCGGGCGCAGGCATTGCGGGTGTCGATGACGAGCGGGCAGTGCTCAACGAGGAGCCGGTAATCGACGCAGTCGTGGTCGGTGCAGATGATCGCGGCGTCGACGGCGGCTACCGTGGCGGCGCCCAGCGGGGTCGAGCGACGGCCGGCAAATTGCGCGTGCTCCCGGGTGCGCGGGATCTCGGCAAGATAGGGATCGTGAAATGCGACCTTTGCCCCATGCCGCTCGAGCACCTCCATGATGGTCAGCGCCGGGCTCTCCCGCGTGTCATCGACGTTCTTCTTGTAGGCGACGCCGACGATCAGGATCCGCGCGCCGCTGGCCGCCCGGCCGGAGCGCTCGCGCAAGACCGCCAGCGTCTTCTCGACGACGCGCTCGGGCATCGCGGTATTGATCTCGCCGGCGAGTTCGATGAACCGGGTCGCGATGGCGAATTCGCGCGCCTTCCAGGTCAGGTAGAACGGATCGATCGGGATGCAGTGCCCGCCGAGCCCAGGGCCGGGGTAGAACGGCATATAGCCGAAGGGTTTGGTCTTGGCCGCCTCGATCACCTCCCAGATATCGATGCCCATCGCCTCGAACACGATCTTCAGCTCGTTGACGAGAGCGATGTTGACCGCGCGGAAGATGTTTTCGGTCAGCTTTACCGCCTCGGCCGTGTCGAGCGAGCTGACCGGCACCGTCCGCGTCACGATGGCGTCATAGAGCGCGCTGGCGAGGCGCAGCGCGTCCGGCCCGTCGCCGGCGACCACCTTGGGGATATCATCGGTGGCAAAATCGGCATTCCCGGGATCGGCGCGCTCGGGCGAGTAGGCGAGAAAGAAATCGTGTGCCGACCGCAGCCCCGAGCGCTCCAGGATCGGCCGCATGATTTCGCGGGTGGTTCCGGGATAGCTCGTCGATTCGAGGACGATCAGCTGCCCGCGTCGCAGATAGGGCGTCACCGCCTCGGTCGTCGAGACGATAAACCCGAGATCCGGTTCGCGCTGCCGGGTCAGCGGCGTCGGGACGCACAGGATGATCGCATCGACCTCGCCGAGCCGGGAGAAATCGGCCGTCGCAGCGAGATGGCCGCTCGCCCGCACGGCGGCGATGCTCTCGGCGCTGATATGGCACAAATACGAGCCGCCGGCATTGAGCAGCTCCACCTTGGCGCGATCGATGTCGAAGCCCAGCGCCGAAAACCCGCGCTCGGCGGCGGCGCGCAATAGCGGCAACCCGACATAGCCGAGCCCGATGATCCCGATCTTTGCGGTGCGGCCGCGGAACCCGGCGACCAGCGCATCGACATCGAGGGGTTCGCTCGCCTCACCGCCGAGCATGTGCGGCGAGAGGGCCCCGCCGTCATTCATCGGCGTGGGCCGCGATCCATCATCGCCTATGATTGCCGGAGCTCGTGCGATTGCGCCGCCGCCTTGACCATTTCGAGGAATTGGTGGCGCATTCGTTGATCGGCGATCCCATAATAGGCGCGGACCAATTCGATCGTTTCCGGGCGCTGCAGGCGCTCGCGCGCCTCGCGGTCGTGCGCGCTCGGCTCGGCGCCGTCGGCCTCGAGATCGCTGAAGAAATGCGAAATCGGCACACCCAGGATCTCGGCGATTTGCGACAGCCGCGAGGCGCTCACCCGATTGGCGCCGCCCTCATATTTCTGGACCTGCTGAAAGGTGAGCCCGAGCGCCCGGGCGAGCGTCTCCTGGTTCATGCCGATCATCAGCCGGCGCGTGCGGATCCGGGCGCCGACATGGGTATCGACCGGGTCGGGCACGCCGGTCCCGCGGCCGTACGGGGTTGACCCTGGATGGGTTGCTGAGTTTTTCAAAGTCGCCGTCCATTGCGGTTGGTAGGCCTATCATCGGCCGGGCGCCCGCGGCATGCAACAGTGCGCACTTGCACCTCTACCTAGCCGGCGACTGCCGGCTCTTTTGCCAGCAGCGCGGCAAGGTCGGCTTCGTCGAGAGTTTCGTGCTCAAGCAGGAGGTGCGCGCCGCGTTCGAGGATGTCGCGCTTCTCGCGCAAGAGGGTGACCGTCCGGCGGAATGCCTCGTCGATGATCGCCTTGACCGCGGCGTCGATCTCGCGAGCGGTTGCCTCGCTGTAGCTGCGCTCGAGATAGGTCATCGGTTGCTGCTCGCCGCCGAGAAAACTGTGCTGGCTCTTCTCGTAAACGACCAGGCCGAGCTCTTCGGTCATGCCATAGCGGGTGACGAGGCTGCGCGCGATGTCGCTCACCTTGACGAGATCGTCGGCGGCGCCGGTCGACAGCTCGCCGTAAACGATGTGCTCGGCGGCCCGGCCGCCGAGCAGCACCGCCATCTTGTTCTCGAGCTCCTGGCGCGTCATCAGGTAGCGGTCTTCGGTCGGGCGCTGGATCGTATAACCGAGCGAGCCGATGCCGCGCGGGATGATCGATACCTTGTGGACCTTGTCGGTCCCCGGCAGCGACAGGGCAATCAGCGCGTGGCCCATCTCGTGATGGGCAACAACCTCGCGCTCGTGCGGGTTGAGGAGCCGGTTCCTCTTTTCAAGCCCGGCGACGATGCGCTCCATGGCGCCGGTGAAATCGGCCAGCATCACCGCCTCGGCGCCGCGGCGCGTCGCCAGGAGCGCTGCCTCGTTGACCAGATTGGCGAGATCGGCGCCGGTAAAGCCCGGGGTCACCGAGGCCACGGTTTCGAGATCGACATCCGGCGCCATGTGGATCTTGCGGACATGGACCCGAAGGATCTGCACCCGGCCGATCTTATCCGGGCGATCGACCAGCACCTGGCGGTCGAAGCGGCCGGCGCGCAGCAAGGCCGGATCGAGGATCTCCGGGCGGTTGGTCGCCGCCAAGAGGATCATGCCGGCACGCGTGTCGAAGCCGTCGAGCTCGCTCAGCAGCTGATTGAGCGTCTGCTCCTTCTCGTCATGCCCGCCACCACCCGGATAGACGCCGCGGGCGCGGCCGAGCGCGTCGAGCTCGTCGATGAAGATGATGCAGGGCGCCTTCTCGTGCGCCTGCTCGAACAGGTCGCGCACCCGCGCCGCCCCGACCCCGACAAACATCTCGACAAATTCCGAGCCGTTGATCGAGAAGAACGGCACGTTGGCCTCGCCCGCGACCGCGCGCGCCAACAGCGTCTTGCCGGTGCCCGGCGGCCCGACCAGCAGCACCCCTTTCGGCACCCGCCCGCCGAGCCGGCCATAGCTCGCCGGGTCCTTCAGAAAGGCGACAATTTCCTGCAATTCGGCCTTGGCCTCGTCGACCCCGGCGACATCGGCGAAGGTCGTCTTGGTGTCGGTCTCGACATAGACCTTGGCCTTGCTGCGGCCGACCGACATCAGCCCGCCAAACCCCTGCTGGCTGGCAAAGCGGCGGTACATGAACATCCACACGCCGGCAAACAGCGCGATCGGGATCACCCAGGACAGCAAGTCGCGCAGAAAGGTGCTTTCAATCTGCCCGGCAAATTTGACGTTGTACTTGGCCAGCTCCTGCGCCATCTCCGGGTCGACGCGGGTCGTGATGAACTCGCTGCGGCCCTGCGAGTCAGGCTCGGTGAATTTCCCCTGGACGTAGTTGCCGCTGACCCGGACCTCGGCGATCTTGCCGGCCTTCAAATCGTCCTGGAACTCGCTGTAGGGGAGCTGAGCGATCTGGGTATAGGAGGCAAAGATCACCTGGATCACCATCACCGCAACCATTGCGGCGATCCAGTACCAGGCGTGATATTGCGTCTCTTTCTTCATTGGCATTTTCTGCCCCCCGCTGCGCTCGGGCCGGATCGCGCCAGCAGACAGCTTAAACTGAGCAGCGGCACGCGCTAGTCGCTTAAGTGGTAGATCGCCGCCGGCGATCAACGGCGGTCGCCATCCCGCTCGTCGTAGCCGTGCCGGCTGCTGAAGAACACCAGCGCCATCAGCCCCATTCCGAGAATAAGCGCGACCGCAACGCCGAGCACCAGGGCAACCCAGCCGGAGGCGCTCATCTCGACATCGCCGACCTGCGCCCACATGGCCGCGACGACCGCCAACACCGCGCCGACTGCGATTGCCGCGACCACCACCGCGATCCAGGTCGATCGTGCCCCCACCCCTCCCTCCCCGCCTCCGTCAACGATGCGGCTTACCACGCGCAGCCGGTCATGGCAGAGTGCACCGCGCTCCTGTGTCCCGGAACGGGTCTTCGAGGCCACGCTGTTCGGGCTGTTCTCACCGGCGATGCGACGATCTCGTGACCCGGCGACTCGCCGACACTGAGGCCAAGATCACTGAGCCACGAGCAGCAGATCGCCGCCGTCATCGCCAAACTAAACGACGCCAGCGACCCGGTCGACAGCCTCGTCGAACTGGAACAAGAGGGCCACGGCGTGGTGCTCGAACGCCTGGGGCTCGCCGCCGGCGACGCGCATCAGCGGTTCCTGCTGGAAGGCCGTTTCGACCTTTTCTCGGTGACCTCCCAGATCATGGTGGCAGCGACACGCGCGCTGCCGTTACTCGGCCCGGGCGCACACCGGCTCAGCGACATCCCGCCCTGTGCGCTCTGGCAGGGGATACCGACCGACACCGATGAATCGTAAGAACGAGGACAACGTCATGGCTCTGTGGAAGCTGACCCCGATCGATCTTCAAGGCCGAAGAGATTACCGACCACCGCTATGATCCTCAGGGAGCGGTTCAGGTGCTGGACCCGACTTTCTAAGGTGACGCGCAAGGAAGTTCCGCCAATTGGTAGAAGTCTTTGGCTTGGCCGCGGTCTTCCCCGCGGGCTCCGCGGCACGGGCAAGGATGGTGGAGACCTCGTCGTCGCTCATCTGGTGGAAATCGGTGTAGTAGAAGCCGATCGCGCCGAGCCCGGGCGGGGTATCGACGCAGACGACCTCGTCGGCCAGCGGTCGCAGCTTGGCGATCGTGTCGGCTGCCGCAACCGGGGTCGCAAGGACCAGCCGAGCGGGATTTCGCTTTCGCGCTGCTTGCAGCGCCACGCGCATCGTCGCGCCGGTCGCGATCCCGTCATCGACGACGATGGCGGTACGCCCGGCGATGTCGAGCGGCGCGCGGTTGGCGCAATAAACCCGCCGCCGCCGCTCCAGCTCCTCGAGCTGACGCGCCGTTTCCTCCTTCACGTAATCGTCGGAGATCTCCAATGCCGCGGCCAATCCCTTGTCGATGAACGTTTCCGGCTTCTCGCCGTCGGTGACGGCGCCAAGCGCGAGTTCGGGCTGCCACGGCACGCCGATCTTGCGCACCAGCACCAGGTCGAGCGGCGCGCCGAGCGCGTGGGCGATCTCGAAGCCGACCGGCACCCCGCCGCGCGGCAATGCCAGCACAACGGGTTTTTGGTCCTTCAAGTGGCCGAGCTTCTCCGCCAGCCGCCGCCCCGCATCGCTGCGGTCCTGGAAGATCATGCCGCGCCTTTCGCCAGATGCGACGCGAACCAATTGCCGGCGAGGTCGACCACCGTTTCGAGCGTGCCCGGCTCCTCGAAGAGGTGCGTCGCGCCGGGCACCACCGCGAGGTGCTTCTCGCAGCGCAATTCGGCGAGGGCCGCACGGTTCAATTCGAGGACCGCCGCGTCGTCGCCGCCGACAATCAGCAGCGTCGGCGATATGACTTTCTGAAGAGCGGCGCCGGCGAGATCGGGCCGCCCGCCGCGCGACACGATCGCGGCGATCGGCCATGCCCCCGACGCCGCCGCGACGAGCGTCGCCGCCGCCCCGGTGCTGGCGCCGAAATAGCCGATTGGCAAGGCTGCGGTGTCGCGGTCCTGAGTGACCCAGGCGGTCGCCATCGACAGCCGTTCGGCGAGCAGCGGGATGTCGAAGACATTAGCCCGGTCCTGTGCCTCCTCTTCGGTCAAGAGATCGAACAGCAGGGTGGCAAATCCCGCCTCGCGCAAGGCTCGCGCGACAAAGTTGTTGCGCGGGCTGAACCTGCCGCTGCCGCTGCCATGGGCGAACAGCACGATCCCGGCGCTCGGCTCCGGCAACCCCAACATCCCGTCGAGCCCGACCGGCCCGATCGTGATGTCGCGGGTTCGCTCCCGCCTCGCGGTTGCTGATGATGTCATTGGATGTCTTCGGCCTGCTGCGCCTCGTGCCACAGCCGGCGCACCTTCTCCGGCATCGCATCCAAGACGTGAGCGAACTGTCCTGGCGCGATACGGCGATCGACAACCCGCAGCACCGCTCCTGCGACCGCCTCGACATCCTCCAGCTCGTCGTGGCCGAGCAGTTCGCTGCCGATCGAGTCGAAGAAATCCGCGTCATGCGCGGCCTTCAGCCTGGCGGCAGACGGATGCCGCCCATCGTAGTAGATGCCGCGCACCAGCATCGGCAGCTCGGCGCCGAAATGCCCGACCAATTCGACCGGAAGACGATCCCTTATCGCGTGCAGCGTCGCGCGCAATGCAGCATAGGCGGCGCGCTCGTTATCGAAGCCGAGTTCCTGGCCGATTTCGTGCAGCCATTCATGCGTTCGTTGCAGCGACGTCTCGAGAACGGCGGTCATGACGCCCCCCAGCAACGGGAACCGGGTTTTATATGGCGGCGACCCTAGGCCAACGCGAAGCTTGCGGAATTGATCCAGGTCAAGGGGCTCAACGAGCTCCACCGGACAATGGCTTCAGCCGCGAAGGATGGCAGCTTTCCACTAGAGTGTGCGCTCGGCGGTTGAGTACGTCCGCCTCGCCGGGGACCTTCTGATCGCGTCGATCCATTGGGGCGGCAACTGGGGCTATGCAATATCCGCCGCTGAACGGAACTTCGCGCACAGGCTTGTCGATACCGGATTTGCCGTGGTCCACGGGCATTCCTCGCATCATCCAAAGGCGATAGAGGTTTACCTGGACCGGTTGATCTTTTACGGCTGCGGCGCGCAACGATTACGAAGGCATATCCGGTCACGACGAGTATCGCGGCGAGTTGAGCCAGATGTATCTGCCGCCATTATGCGCCGCGACCGGCAGGCTGACCGACCTCCGCCTGGTGCCGTTCAAGATCGCGCGGTTTCAGCTGCATCGAGCCTCCATTGCCGATGCAACCTGGCTGCAACAGAGGCTCGACGCCGAGAGCCAGCCCTTCGGTGTCGGCGTCACACTCGATTGCGACGGCACGCTGTCGGCCCGAAGGCGGTAAGTGTACCCGGTCGGATCGACGCGACGCGCCACGGCCTTAAATGTCTGTCCGGCGGCCCATTGAACTAAAATCCTCTGGGGGAAGTTGGCGACCGTCTCCATGGGTTTGCGCGCGGTCGTCGATCTCGTTCGCTTCCCGTTCCAAGTCTTCGGCGGTCAGCAACCGTCGCTCCCAGATCGCTGATGCACCGGCTTTATCGGCAAACTCCCGATACCAGGTAGCCAGTTCGCGCAATTGGTCCGATTTTCCCATCGCGGCTTCTCCTTAGCGGGGAGGAGTATGAGGGTGGGCTGGGGGTCACGCGCTCACGCATGCTTAACGGCTATCCTGGACCGGGCCGTTTCGGTGACGTCGCGAGCGGCTCCGTCCGGGGATGTCCCACTACCTTTCCGGTATCGGTGACGCCGGCATCGGGGTCGCCCAAGATTTCCGCTTCGGCCCGTAACCAATGGTCGAGGTCTTTGCCGTCCGGATGGCCGTCTTGCTCCCAAAGTACAAAGGCTCGCTCTTGGATGGCTTGTTCGCGCTCGCTTCCCATTTTGCCCTCCTTTGCCAGCAGGTTCCGATAGCGGTTTATAACCGCATCGGCTTGGTCGACTTGGCCCATCGCCTTGTTAAGGACTTCGGTGAGACGCGGCGGCGGTTGGGCCAGTGCCGCTGGATCGATTTCCGACAGCCGAACCGCCGATGCGATGTAATTGCCGATCGCGGTTAGCCGCTCGCATAATTCGTGCACGGCTGCGGCGCGCGCCTCGCTCGGATGGCCGGATGCTTGGGACGCGCAGCCTTCCTCGGCCGATAACGCGTCCTTTGAATCCACGGCGGCTTGGCTCGGCCGGGTCATTTGAAGCAGCCCCCCACTATGAGGCCGCAGGCTGTGGCAGCGTCGTTCGCGGGGGTTGTGGGTCCCGCAGCCGGATCTTCCATCGAAGCACCTTTAATGCCGATGTTCGCAAAGCTGATCGTCGGCAGGCCGGTGGCGTATCAAGCGGCGAGGCTCGCTGCCCGCACGGGGGGTTCGCTGTTCTGACTTATCCCGGGCAAAAAACTTAGTGCATCGTCCGGAAGGTCACCTTAACAAATGTTAATCCCGCCGGATCCAATCGGGGCTCGGCACGTTTCGGCTAAGGCAGCAGACGTGACGCGGAAAGGGCATCCAGTACCGCCCGGGGCGCCCCGTCCAGATGCAGATAGCGTGCATCGAATTCGGCGGCCGCCCTCAGCGCGTCCTGATCGGGAATTCGCAGCACGCGATGGTCGGTGGCGATCAGCCGCTCGCGTGCCAGCCGTCGCAGCATGCGGTTGGCGTGAACCTCGGAGATGCCGAGCGCATCGCCCAGCTCCACCTGCGTGATCGGTAGCATGTAGGTGTGGTCGACGGTCTCGCCGACCAACCGCAACCGCTCGAAGATCTCGCAAAGAAGGTGGGCAACGCGCGTATAGGCATCGCGGCGGCCGATCGACGCGACGCGCTCGCGAAGAATGGCCCCCTGCTGCAGGGAATTCCACCACAGCGCAACGGTCACGTAGGGATGACTGATTATCTCTCGGATGAGCCGGTCGCTATCGAGCCGTGCGACTGTCGTGGGGCCGAGGCAAACAATCCCGTGATCGTTCTCCTTCAGCAACAAGCCGTGCAGCTCGGTCATGTCGCCCGGAAACATGAAATCCAGGATTTGCCGCCCCCCGTCAGGCAGGATCTTGTAGCGACACGCCTGTCCGGCGGTCACGACGAAGACCCCGGCGGGCACCTCTCCTTCCCGGATGATGTCTGCATGGGCTGGAAATTCGTCGGACCGGGAAACAAGACCGTTCAACCACTCCTTGTCGGGGTCCGACAGGGGCAGAAAGTGTTCGAGCCTCTTGATGAGCGATGTCAACATGGCATCCCCCTGTTCCAAGCGGCTTCACAATACTCCGCCCGCGTTGGGACAGCCCCGGTTTGACGCTCGGGAATTTAATCAAATCGGCGAAAATCGGGCTATGTCGATGCCGACTCACCGGGCCGCACCACCTCTGCAAACCGCGGCTGAATGGGTTGGAACCGATACCCTGGCTAGGAGCGCCTGCGAGGAATCCACCACGACCAGCGTGTTTCCGGCAAGCGGCGTCGGCGTGCGGTCGGGCAGCAGCACGGCTTCGTAGCGGTTGTCCGCCTTCGCCGCGCGTTCATAATCTGCGTCGAGGATCCCGTGGCGATCGAGAAAGCGGTTCATCGCCGCCGGGATGCGCACACATCCCTTCGAGGCAGCGCGGCCGAGCCGCTGTTCCAGATAGGCGGGGTCGGTCGCATGCAGCAGGAGCCGGATATCGCTCTGCCCGCCTGGCATGCCCCAGCCCCGGTCGGCCCGCTGCCAGCCGAAATCCCACACCCGCATCCCCCTGAGCCCGAGGCCGCGAATGTGCTGGGCGTTGAACGTGCCTTCGGCGCGCCAGTCGAGGATCGCATCGGTGTGCAGGAAGACGCCGATGGGGGTCAGGTAGTAGTTGCGCCGGCCGGCCTGCCCGGTCGATACCCTGGTTCCCCCGAGGCTCTGCCATGAACCGGACGGGCGCGCCAAAATGATCCGCATCTGCTGGACGAGCGGGTTGCGATCGACTACGACGATAAGCTGCGGGTTGGCGACAGTGCGGCCGCTGGCATTGAGGGCCGCCTGGGTTCGGGTGATCCATTCCCTTTCGCGCTGGGGCGTGTCGACGATCAGATCCGGAACTTCACGGATCAAGGCGGTGCGAAGGCGCGCTGCTTCGGCATCGACATCAACCGGCTGCGTTGAAGCTGTGAAAGGAAGCGGCGGATCGGGAGCTGCAATGCGGGATGCTGGCATCTCGGTACAGGCCGCGACCATGAACAGGACGCCGACAAAGACGGGGGCGATGCGCATCGGCGATGGTCTCTCGACATCCCCAATAGACGATTGAGTGCTAACCAATCCGGTCGCGTAGCGCCGTGACCTGGATCAACCCGCCGGGCGGTTGCGACAGGTCAATGCAGCGAAGGGGCTCCGGCCTTCAGATGCCGAATACGGAAGCGGCCGAGCGATTGCGAGGGGCTTGTGCCGTCGCTCGAGCAATCCCTCCGGGTAAGCACATTGCCCGTGGACGCTGGACAGTTGAGAAGGAATGAAGCTGAATGCCGGAACTGCCGGACGTCGAATTGTTCAGGCGCTACCTCGACCAGACCTGCAAAGGCCGGGTCATCCGGCACGTTGCGATCAGTGACTCTAAAATGCTTTCCGGTATTCCAAGCGACACGTTCGCGGCGAGGCTGGAAGGCGCTCGCATTCTGGGGTCGCGGCGTCACGGCAAGCATCTGCTGGTCAGGCTGGCGCCCTCCGGCTGGATCACGATGCATTTCGGCCTGACGGGAGCGCTCAGGCACTTGGACGGCGCTGAGGCGGAGCCGCCTTACACTCGGATCCGCCTAGATTTCGCTGACGGGCACCATCTTGCCTATATCAACCTGCGGCGGCTTGGCGCCGTCGGGCTTATCGACGACGCCGACAGTTTTATCACCGCGGCGAAACTCGGGCCCGATGCGCTCGATCCGCACTTCGACTTCGCCGCATTCGAGCGGGCTCTGTCCGCGCGGAAACGCGACATCAAATCGGTCCTGATGGATCAGACCGCGATCGCCGGGATCGGCAACATCTATTCGGACGAGATCCTTTTCCAGGCCGGCATCCACCCGAAGACCAGAACCGACCGGCTCGGTCTCAATGCCCGCAAGCTCCTCTTCGACCAGGTCAAGCGGGTCCTGGAGACCGCCGTCGAGCGGGGCTCTGGTGCCGAGTTGTTCCTTGATGCGTTGCCGCGCTCCTTTCTGCTGCCGCAGCGCAAGAAGGGCGGACGCTGCCCGCGCTGCGGCGACGAGGTGCGGACGGCCAAGTTTGCCGGCCGTACCGCCTATTACTGTCCGCACTGCCAAGTTGAAGACAGGTGATCGGATTCCTCTTCTGTTTCCTCGGCCGTCCCGGCGGCAAGCCAAGCAGCGGCGAGCGGTCGCGTAGGATCAGCCGTCCCGTTCCCCGCGCAGGTGCGTCTCGAACCAATCGCCAGCCAGCCGGGCAGCCTGCGATGCTATCTCGGGCGAGGCCAGGCCTTTGCCCGCGTCATGCAGGACGGCCAAATGGCCCGGACAGCACAACCTGGCCAGCGCGCTGCGGTTCAGGTTGAGAGCCAGCTCGTCATCTTCGACGATAAACAGGGTTGGGGCACGGACCGACGGAAGCTCGATTGACGCCAGTTCGGGTCTCGCGTCGCATAAGACGAGAGCGCCGGCGGGGCAATCCGGTTGTGCAGCTGCGATGGCGATGGCGGCGGCATCAGTACTCGTCCCGAAGTAGCCCATCGGTAGGTCCTCCAACAGCGCTTTCCGACGCAGGCTTTCGGTAACTTCCGCAATTCGGCCCGCCAGCAGGTCGAGGTCGAAACTGTGATAGCCGTGTTCCACCTCCGCGGGAGACAGCAACTCGGCAAGGAACGTTGCGAAGCCGCGGTCTTGCAATCCTGCTGCGATCAGGCGCAGGCCGCCACTCGATGCGCTGAGCGGGATGGCCACCGGCAGGATTATCACCCCGACAGGTTGCTCCGGCGCCTCAATCTCTGCCGCAATGGCCTTCGGCGCACTCCGCGCCCGAATGCGAGTTCCGGTCGATTGAGCCGCCGCGAGCCTTTCCTGGTGGGAATACCCTGGCATCTTGTCTCCCCATGTCGGAACCTCCAGCGTCCGATATGATCCTCCTTCCGGGGCCAAGCACCTTGACCCAGGTCAAGGGCTCGGTCGCGTGGTGCTTTATTCTCGCCCAGCCGTCGTGAGCTGAACTTCGGAGATCCCCGCCGCATGCCGGACCAGGCGCTGGTCGCCTTCCTCAGGTCCTGGCTGCCGCAGCTGGGCCTGCGGTGGCCGGGCTACCGGAAGGTCCGCGGTCTCGTTGCCAAGCGGCTTAAGCGCCGGCTCGGCGAGCTCGGGCTCTCCGAGCTTTCTGCCTACCAGGAATTTTTGGTCCGCGATCCGGCGGAGCGGGCCCGCCTTGAGGTGATGTGCCACATTCCAATTTCCCGGTTCTACCGCGATCGCGGCGTGTTCGACGAGATAAGCCGCCGGCTTCTGCCGGAAGCCGCAAGCCAGGCGTTGGCAAGGGGCGACAACGCGGTCAGATGCTGGAGCGCGGGATGCGCCTCAGGCGAAGAGCCCTACACGCTGGCGATGGCATGGCATTTCAATGTCACCCCTCGCTGGCCCGCGCTCGAGTTCACGGTGACCGCTACCGACGCCGACCAGAGAATGGTCGAGCGGGCGGAAGCCGCTTGCTACGGTTCCAGCTCGTTGAAAGAGCTGCCTCAGGAGTGGCGCGAGCGGGCCTTCATCCGGCGCGGCCCGCTGTTCTGCCTCACTGCCGAATTTCGCCAGAACGTCCGCTTCCTGCTGCAAGACGTTCGTCAGTCCATGCCCGATGGCCCGTTCGACCTGATCCTTTGCCGCAACCTCATCTTCACGTATTTCGACGAGGCGCTGCAACGCCGCCTTACCGGTCAATTGCATGACCGGCTCCTGCGTGGCGGCTATCTCGTGCTCGGCGGCCACGAAACCATCCCGGCCGGCGCGGGCGGGTTTGCCCGCTTGGCCCCGAACCTGCCGATCTTTCGCTGCGAACCGCCGAGTCCCTAACGATGTGGGCTTCGGATCGGTGGCCTGTCTCGGCGTTCTCTGATCTCGATCAAGGCGCGCAAATGGCGAACCGCCGACAGATATCCTCCGGCCAACCAGGTGCGGGTGGGAGGCGTCATGCAGTTCTTCGAGGTGGTTGAGCGGAGACGGTCGATCCGCGCGTTCACCAGGGCGTTCGTCGAAAGGGACAAGCTCGAAGCCATCTTGGCGACGGCAAGGCTCGCGCCTTCCGCGGGCAACCTGCAGGCCTATCAGATCGTCGTCATCGACGCGGCCGGCAGCAAAAAAGCGTTGGCGGCTGCGGCGCTCGGCCAAGACTTCATGGCCGAAGCGGCCGTCGTGCTGGTTTTCTGCGCGAGTCCCGGTCGCAGCGAGAGCAAATACGGAAAACGCGGGGCCTCGCTCTATTGCATCCAGGACGCCACGATCGCGGCCTGTTACGCCCAGCTCGCGGCGGCGGCGCAGGGGCTTGCCTCATGCTGGGTCGGCGCTTTCGACGAGGATCGAGTGGCCGCCGTGCTGCGCGCCCCGCCGCAGCTTCGCCCGATCATGCTGCTGCCGATCGGCTACGCCGCCGAGACACCGGAGCGGCCGCAACGCAGAGCGCTCGACGCGCTGGTTCATCGCGGGACCTGGTAAGCCATAACGGCCGAATTCCCCGAGGATCACGGGTGGGCTCAGGCCGCGGGCGTCCAGTTCACCCGTACGAAATAGCTGTCTTCTTCGAAATGCGCTTCAAGCTTTCCGTGGAACGCGCGCTTGATTGTCTCGCCTATCCGCCGCGGCAGGTGGATATCCGTCGTGTTGATCGTAATCCGCTCGGCATCCTCCTCGATGCTCATAATTCGGTTGAGCGGATGCTCCTGCTTTTCGACTTCCTCCTGGTGGCGCGCCAGGCGGAGCATCTCCTCCTTGTGGGCCTCGGCGAAGGGGCCCTGCAGGGTCAAGATGCCGGCAGGGAACTTGTCGTTGATGCGCCGGCAGGCGGCGCACAGCTCCTCGACAGCGCCACCGCGCCCCCCTGTCCATTGCCAGCGCGCCTCGTGATAGACGGCGCCGCATTGCGGACAGACCGTCCCCTCATCCAGCTTCTTCTTGCCCTGATAGGGATCGAGGATGTGATCCCGTTGAGCGTGTCCGGCGATCCGGCGGTCCCGGGGAGCAACGACAGGGCGGTGCTGCGGTATGTGAGTTGTCTTCATATCAACTCCTTTGGTTGACCGCGGGCATTAAGCGGGCGGGCTCCGCGGCTCGGCCGCACCGATCTTGTACAGACCTTTCATCAGCCTGTCGTGCAGGTCGACCTCTTCGGCGAGATCGTCAACGACGTTCGCCTCGGATACGTTGTCTGCCGCTGCGAGAGCCTTCGCCCAATCGTCTCTCGCATAATCGCTGCTTCCGATGCGCATCACCGCCCAAAGCTTGCGCCAGATGTCGGAGGGCAGATCTTCGATTGCCTGTCGAAGCGCCCGGTGTGCCGGCGCGTCCTCGGGCAGCGCACCGAACGACAACGCGCCGGCCGGGTGATGCTGGCCGCGCGCCGGCTGCGGTTCGCCCAACTCTGCCTCGGGCACGGGCGCGAGGGCCTGGTCACGAGCGTCCCGGGCTGCTGCTGCCAGTTCCGCAATACGCCGCACTTCGAGAATCTCGATTTCATGAAGCATAGCCGCCTCGCTCATTGCCAGTGAAACGCCGCCAGCCGTGGCGATGGCTCCGGCATCGCCTCCTCGGCTCTATACTCGTATTCCGCATGCGATACGCGCCGGCCGAGTTTTCTCGCTATATCCTCGGCCTCGGCTCGCCGGTCGAAGAGATGCGCTGTGGCGGCCGGCCCGAAGGCAAGCTCTCGAAGCCCGTTTCTTCCTACCAACGCGAAGTTTCGGAGGTAGGTCGTCGGCAACTCGCCGCGGCGGTCTACCCGGGCGACGACAAAGCGCGGAGTCTCGTTTTCCATCGGCTTTCCCTCGTTGCCTTTCATATGCCTCGCGCCGCGCCCGCGACCCTGATCATCAATTTTTCCTGGCAGGCCGAGCAAAATTGCCGGGTCTTGCGATCCGCGTCGGACAGCGAATTGCTGAACGACATGACGCATTGCTTATCAAAGCAGTGCGCAAGACCGAAGGTATGCCCGATTTCATGCAGGGCCTCCTTCAGGAGACGTTCCTGCAACAATGCGGTGCCGGCCCCGAGCCGCAGCCGGTGGAGCGAAACTACCGCCGCCCGGCCGGGAAGGTCCGCCATGCCGAAGATAAAATTGAGATCCGGGACATAGAGATCGGCATCTGTTACCGCGAGGACGCGCCCGCCGACGGTCCGGCGGGCCTGATCGAGCAGCATGTCGCCGCGATACTGGCCGCGCGAGGGTGTGTACGCGGCGGGGTCGATGTTCTGGTTCTGCGCAATCGTGGTTTTAATGCCGGTCAGCGAAAGATCGTGCGCGAGGGGCTTCAATTCCTCTCCCGACGCACAACTGACGGGCAGCAACATCAGCTCGGGTTCCGCCGGCTCAGATTGGCGGGGGAGGCGATATCGTTCGTCAAGCGCCATGATCGGACCGAGTGCAACAGCCGAGGCAGAGGCGGAGGCACGCTGCCGCCATGTTTCGAAGATTGCCTTGATATGGGTCAACCCTATGCCGCCCGCAGCTGCCTGAGGTGGCGCAGTTCGGATGAGATCGACAGGACCATGGAAGCGATCGTGATCAGCGTCGATAGCGCCTGCAGCGGCGGGTGGTGCGCCCGCGCTGCAGTTATTACGCAGAACGGTCGCGTGACTATGGGCAGGCCGAAGGCGGCTTGCGCGACATTGAGGGCGCCCGGGAGCAACGGCGGCCTCACGTCGCTGGCGGTCGGTGCACTTATTTCTGGGCATGCAGCCAGGTGACGATCTTTGGCCAAAGCGAGGCATGGGCCCGACGTCCGACCAGCACTGCAAGATGCTGGAGGCCGACTCCAATCTCGCCGGGATATTCGATCAGATGCGCATATCCTGGCAGCATACGGTCGGTAAATGGGGCAATTGACGAGGCCGGGACGATGGCATCGGCAGTATTGACAACCGCCAACGTCGGACAGTGGAGGGATTGCGGTCCGACAATATTATCGTCGATCCTAAGAGTTCCGGCGCAGAGGCGGTCTTCGCGATAGAGCCACCATAAGACCTCGTGAACGAGCCGAACGGGCAGCGGAAACTCATCGAGCGTCCAGCGCTCGATTCGCAAATGCATCTCCAGCGCCGATGAATCGCTGAGGCTCAGGCCCGCATCGACCAGCCGCGACCACAGGAACGTCTCGGGCGCCGCAGCAGCGCTCAGCAGCGACAGCAAAGACCCCGGGACAATGTTCGTGGCCGCTAGCATCGGCGGCGTGATTGCAACGAGGGCATCCCGGAAAGCGCTGCTGCCGGGCGCGAAGGAGAGCGGCGCGGATAAAAGAACCAGGCCACGCAGGCTGGCGGGATTGAACGCCGCGAAGATGGCGGCGAATGTGCCGCCGAGAGAGTGCCCGATCACGAACGGTCTGGCACCGCCGGCTTCCGACAAAACCGCAGCAACCGCCCGGCCGATCGACCGTACCGTGTAATCGGCCAGACCAGCATTTCTCTCCTCATAGGAGGGCGTCGTCCACTCAAGGAGATAAACACGAAAACGACGCTGCAGGCAGAGGCGCACCACGCTCATCGTTGGCGCAATATCCCAGATATACGGCCGCTTGATCGGAGCTGCGACAATCAGAAGAGGTGGCCCGGCACCGCTGTCGGCATATTCGCGCAGGCGCCAGATTTTTCCCGAAGCAACGACGCGATAGCGGCATTCCGAGGGCCCAAATCCCCACAGATCCAGGGCCCGTCCTTGCATTTGGCGCACCGTATCGCTCAGCGCGAGCACCGGGGTCTCCATGCTTATGCCCGACAACGGGCGGGGTCGCGTTCCGAAACCAGCCGTCAGCGAACAGGCTGTGCCAGCCGAGCGCCGGTGGTCACTGATTCAACTCAATGGGGCAGAGCGGCAGCCAGGATTTGGGGGTGACGTCGGGTCTCAAAAAATTCTCGTTTTGCTCCCATTTAAATGTTGCGCCTGGCGCCAAGCAATTCCTGCCGCGATTTCCCGACAACGCCCCTGATTGCTGCTTACCTACCCTCGGGTTGCGGTCGCTGCGGTGCCGCAGAGACTGCCCCGCCAGATATCTTGCCGGCTTTCGACGCACATGATCATGGCAATGAAAGGGTAATAAAACATATAGATAAAAATATTATCCGTGACCATCAATGTTGCCGTGTAAATATATATCATAAGGCCAAGACGATGCCGGGTGAGGATCATGAAAAATATCAAATGCATGACAAACGTACCCAGCAGGCCGTAGTCAAACAGGATCTTCAGCCAATCGTTGTGCGGATTGAGGTCGGCGACGGCCTGCGACACCGCATCAGCGGCGCCCGCGCCAAAGCCGATCAACCAATTGAGAGTTGACGCTTCATCGAGTCTATCCCAAAGCATCACTGCAATATCGTACCGCCCCAGCGAGATGCCGTTGGCACTCGAGTCTCGCAATTGGAAGAAGTCAGCGGAGGTCTGGAATATACTGGTGCTGAATATTGCAGTAATTGATAATGCAACGACGAGAACGCACCCAAGGCGTCTGGCGATGCCGAACCGTAGGTTGCGACTAACTACGGCATCGAAGGCTACCGCAAGAGCCACGCCGGCAAAGGTAATTCGCTTGAAGGCCAAGAGCTGCAGCATTCCTGCGACGGCTGCAAGGCTCCACTTACGCTTGTGGAGGTAGAACAAGAAAATCACCCCCAGCGGGAAGCCCAACGTCGATTCCAGGATGCCATGCGAACCAAAAACCGTATTTCCCGACGGGATGGTCAATCCCAGGATTGCGTATAAGCCGTTCGCATCGACTAATGTTACGTCCGGGCCGATCCTCGCCGCGGCTTCGATCGCTAAGCACGCAGCCACAGCCCCTAGCGCAACATCCATGATCGATGCAGGCGCACGAAACCAGAATACGAATAGCAGCAGATAGCTGCAGACGATGAAAACGTCCCGGTAAGGAAAGAACCCGAACCAGGAGTTAATTAAAATCCCAGCAACCGCAAGCGCCAAATACATGGCGAGCGCAACAAAGGCACGGTCGTCAATCGGTGGACGTGCACCTCCGTAGCTGAGGTAGTAGGCGGCGCCGAGGGTGAGCGGAAGGGAATAAATTACATATTTGACCGGATCTGCCGGAAGTATCGTCGCGCCGCCGCCAGGCCCGCCGGAGCCGCCCGACGCAGTCCATAGCGCAAGCGTCGCGAACAGGATCCAGTTGGTCCAAACGGCCATGAGGTGATCGTCGCTGGCGATTGCCGGCCCTGCTGTTGCCGCGCCAACGCGCCCCAAAGCCATTCCTTCATCCTCCGCAGAGCTTCGACGTGAAAACCGAGGCCGGTACCGACGGTCGAGAGCATCAGCCCGCCCCGGCGATGCCGGCGCAGCACCAGAAAGACTCCACCTGCAAACCCGACGAGCGCTGCCGCGGTTAGCGTCAGCTTCCCGTTCGGCCCGGAGGGAATCGACGACTTGTCGGCCGGAATAAAGGCAGGCCCTTCACCCGCAATAGCCCTGATGTCTTCGGCGGACCGCGCGTTGCGGAGCAAATCAGCTTTTTTGTGCAGCAATTCCAGCCGCAGCATTCCGCGCCGAAGACTCGGATGGTGCTGCCCAAACACAGAAGAAAGAGCCGCAATCTCGGCCTGTGCGTCGGCTTCCTCCGCGGCCACGGTCCGTATCGCGGTCACGCGCAGATATTCCATGGCCACCGCATTGGCCAGCGACTGCGCCTGATCCGCATCGGTCGCCGTAACAATCACCGAGATCAAATAGGAGCGTGGCTGGTTTTGCACCCGCACAGTTTGCATCAGCGTCGCGACAGCCCGATCGTGAGGTGTAGGCGACGCCGACGCGCCGGGCAGCACCGCTCGCAACCACGTAAAGCCGACCGAAAGCCTTGATTGCCCCGTGAAGCGGCCGTCCTTGTCCAAGCCTAACTGGGTCACCACCGCGCCCAACGTGCGCCACGAACGGATCAATCGCACCTCACCGTCCACCAGGGCCGCCGGGTCCAATGTTGCAATCGGCTGGCCGCCCCCCTTGTTCGTCGGTTCATGCCGGTTGAAGTTCAGTTGGATCACCGCCTCGCTGGTGTATTGAAGCGGCATCAACACCAGGACGCCTGCGGTAAGTAAAATGGCTCCAATTACCATTTTGCCGATAAGCGACTTCCCTCCCCAAATCACCGAAAACGTGTAGTGCGCCACCTGCCAATGCATACGCATCGTTCCAGAGACGCTCGGATCTGTGTCGAGTCCGATCATGCCGGGCCCCTATAGACTTGCATCATGCTTGCCTGCTGAGCGGAGACGTTAATCGGAGGGTCTTCCGCGGGTGACAGGTTATCGGCAGCGTGGCGACCGGGAGGTCGCGCCATTTCCGTTCGTGGGAGACACCATGGTGCAAGGGATCCCCGACCACCTTCTTGCCTCCTTGGTCGTTGAAGCCTTTACGCTATAGCAGCCACAAGCGTTGCCGCTCGGCGCTTCCGGGGTACCTCCGCCGGAATTACTCCCACAGGTCCTCCCGAGCGCTCCAGAGTGAACTATCCTTATGAGCCATTGCCGGTCGCACGGTTCCTGCGCACACAAATGTCGATCGCGCAGGAGAGGGCACAGTGGAACATTGCAAAGACGCAAGCGGCGGTGACCACATAACACGAGCCGGCCGTTATCGAATTGGTTCCGGCGAACGAAAAAAATATCTTGTCACTGGAGGCTGCGGCTTTATCGGTTCGCATTTGGTGGACGCGTTGCACGGCAATGGGCATTACGTCCGCATCCTCGACGACCTGTCGACGGGGACGCTCGACCATAAGCCTAGCTGCGTCGAATTCATGCGTGGAGATGTATCCGACGCTGCCACTGTCAGCGCTGCCATGCAGGACATGGATGGATGCTTTCATCTGGCGGCGATCGCGTCGGTCGAGCGGAGTAATTCGGACTGGCTCAGCACCCATCGCGTTAACGTCACCGGCGCTGTAGCAGTATTTGAAGCCGCACGGAGCGCGTGGCCCAAACCGGTGCCGGTGATCTACGCGTCGTCGGCCGCGGTGTATGGCGATAGCGCCGACATTCCGTTGTCTGAAGACGTTGCTCCCCGCCCGTTGTCGCCGTACGCGGCCGATAAACTTGGCTGCGAGCTGCATGGTTTTATTGCAGCAAATATTCACGGAGTGCCGAATTGCGGGCTCCGTTTTTTTAATGTCTATGGCCCCCGCCAGGATCCGAGCTCCCCATATTCGGGCGTAATCTCTATCTTCTGTGACCGGATGGGCAGCGACCGGGAAATCACTATATACGGGGATGGTCAGCAGACGCGAGATTTCATCTTCGTCAGAGATGTCGTGAGGGCGTTGCTCGCCGCGATGGATAAATGCCCGCGGGATGGCGGCGTATTCAATATTTGTACCGGCAGGGCAACAAGCGTTCTGGACTTGGTGCGGATCCTGGCGACGATCCTCAGGGTGAAACCGCAGCTTCGATTTGCCCCGCCGCGAACGGGCGACATCCGGCACTCCGTGGGTGATCCCGGGAAGGCGCGTCGCATGTTCGGTTTCCTGGCGACCAGCGACTTGGCATCGGGGCTGAGGGCGATCTTATCTCGTCCGCACCTCATCAAATCGGTGCGCCAGTCACCTCTCGGCCCTGGGATGACGAAAGCACGGCAATCAGTTTCGCCCTGAATAGGTTCTCTTGTCAGTCTTGGTAGCCGGCACCTATGCTAATGCGGGTGGGACGGAATTGCCCGGGGGGCGAACGAAGTACTCCCCGAGGAAGAGTTTGCGGAAGCATCAAACGGTGACCCTCCGCCGGGTCGATCGTGGGTCCATCCTGCACGGCGAGGGCGGGGCGCGTAGCCCCCGATTGCGCGCAGCGACCCGTCCCGTTGCGATTTTCGCCGTGTCGACGCAAGTGACCGCTACGCCGAACTCGGAAAAGCACGCGCGCGCGACCAGGCGCACATAAGGGGAACTGTTCTTTCCCCTCCCGATCATCGCAATGCGCATGAGCGCGGTCTCCCCAAAAAATCCGGCGTACCAGCTGTCTTATCGCGCGCCGCG
>Ga0187818_10000063_pt1 | contig 28265 bp, 31 predicted proteins | sample NC_wetland_sal_i_14_FD_130581 | JGI IMG/M metagenome (GOLD analysis project Ga0187818, IMG submission 130581) | Wetland sediment microbial communities from Neuse River Estuary, North Carolina, USA - SO4_3 | ecosystem: Environmental > Aquatic > Freshwater > Wetlands > Sediment | place: USA... | reverse complement strand
TAGGTATCGAACCAGCGATCATCCAGCGTCGCCCACTTGATCCCCAGTTCCTTCAGCTTGGGCACGGTTCCCAGCATCTGCGCGGGCGTCACGTTGAACTCATATCCCCATCCGCACCAGGCTACGTTGTAGGCTTCGTTCGACGGCTTCGGAATCTCCCATCCTTCTTTCTGCAGCACGCTCGACCACATCCGCAGCGGCTCGTAGAAATCGCCGCTGTACACGGCCACAAAACTGCGCGGAGTCGAATAGCTTTCTCCCGGCTTGAGCACCGCATTCGCGGGAATTGCGATCTCCGCAGTCACTCGCCCGTCGGCCTCGACCTTCACCGGAATCGAGAGCGTCCAGGGCAGCGTCTCCACATGCCCGATCGCTTCGCCCACCGCAGCGGTCCAGAACGCAACCACCGGAATCCCGCCCCCGTAGCCGCCTTTCACCGCCTCGCCCATCAGGTTGGGCTGCGCCGACGTGCGCGTCAGTTTCTGCACATCGTTCTCGCCCCAGTCGTAGCTCGATCCCTGAAACGCCCACATGTCATACGGACGTTCCTTGACCTCGTGGTTATTGAAATGATGCAGTTGAGTGACCACCCGATCGATCTGGAAATCGGTCGTCCCAATGTTCTTGTAGGCAACACTGACCAACGCCATATTCGGAAAGTCGTCATACACTTCCAGCACAACGCTACGCTCCAAATCCATACCCGCGGGCGCCAGCGGACGCGCCGGAAACTCAACCCGCTTTCCGCGCCCTAGCTTTCCCGTGGCCTCCAAAACCTTGACCTGGCCGAAGTCCGATATAAATTCCAGATCCTTTTCTCCGTGCATGATGTAGCCGCTGCCTGCGGCCGACCCCTCGGCCGGGTCGTCGAGCGTCAACCGCTTGCCACCTTTCAGAAGCGTCGCCTGGAGATAGCCAGAAGGAAGAATCTGGAACTCCGCCGTGCTCGTCGTCACCACGACCGGTCCGCCGTCCCGCACCTCGACCTTGATCTCAGAAGGCCGCGATGGCGGCGTCTTCGGCGCCGGAGGCTTGCTGCAACCAAGCATGAACCCGGCGATTCCGGCAAAGAGAATGAAGGAAACGAAAGAGATGAGGCGAGGAAAGCGGACTCGACGGCAAAACCCGGTGCGTTGCATGATGTTCCTCTCAGACGGTGACTTGCGATCGAAAGCAATCACAACCGTTCGCAACTATACAATAATCCGAGAGCTTTTGTAGCGCCGCCGACCCGGGCGGCTGTCGCGGGGGCATCTCGCCCCCGCGTGCGCGGACATGATTCGCTGTGGAAGAGCAGCGCTTTCCCCGCCGGTGAGGAAAATCTGAGGGTGCCCCATCCTAACGCCGCGCTCTTTACGGCGTTAGGGTGGGGGTCTTGATCCCGCCGGATCGCCCCTACCCGATTTCTGCCAACACCTGCATGATCGCTCCCCGCTTCGGTGTGGGCATTGCACCCACTTCGCTGGCGACCCAGGCTCCCAGCCGGTTTGCCACCTCATTCATTCGATCCAGATTGATACGACCCAGCGCCGCGCCCTGCAGGTATTCATGCACCAGCCCCGCCGTGAACGCATCTCCCGATCCCACCGTGTCCGCAACTTTCACGCGAAATCCCGGATGCTCGCTCGCCTCGCCGCCTCGCACCAGCAGACTTCCCCGCCCGCCGCGTGTGACGCACACCAGATTCAGCTCGTAGGCCTCCATCAGCCGCTGCGCCGACTCCAACTCGTCTTTGTGCGCCCAATTCGCCAGACTCATGATCTTCGGCAGTTCCTCGTCGTTCAGCTTGACGATGTCCGCCGCCTTCATCGATTCCGACAGAATTTCCCGCGAATAATAGGACCGCCTGAGGTTCACGTCGAAAACCTTCACCGCGCGAGCCGGGGTCGCATCTAGAAACCGCCGGATCGTGGCGTGACTCTTTTCCGAACGCTGCGCCAGCGATCCGAAGCAAACCGCATCCGTCATCTCGGCAAGATGTTGCCACTCCGGCGACCACTCCAAAAAGTCCCACGCCACCGGCTGCGCAATCTCAAACCGCGCCTGCCCCTTCGCGTCCAGTTCCACCTTCACCGTGCCCGTCGGATGCTCCCGGTCCCTCTGCACGTAGCTGATATCAAGCCCCAACTCCTGCATGCGTCCGAGCGCTTCCCCTCCGCGCGAATCCTCACCGACTCGGCTGGCTACAATCCCGTGGTCCCCCAGGAGCGTCGCGATGTAGGCGAAGTTCGCCGGCGCCCCGCCCAGACACGTCCGCTCCGGCAAAATATCCCACAGCACCTCGCCCAGCCCCACGACGTTCAATAAATTTCACCTCCCGCCTGCGTGCTCTCAATCTTCCCCTGCACTGCGGACAGCGAATACGCCGTTCCCTCCGCGCTCGTCCACGAACTCAAATCAAAGTGCCGGCCCGTCTTCACCCGGTACACCTTCACGTTGCGAAACGTCAGCGGCACGCCTTTTTCGCAAATCTCTGGCCCCTGTGTTGGACGCAAGAAATACGCTCCTTTTCCCGTCCCCACAACCGTCGCCTTTCCATCCGCCTCCACCAGCACCGCCGACGCCTCGTCAATCGCCACTTCCCGCGGAGACTGGCTCCATCCATCTTTCATAATCCGCGCCAGAAAAACCAGCGACCTGCCCAGGCGGTCACGCTTCGCGAAATGCGAATCCGTCAGCAGATTCTCCAGGCCCGGAACGTTCAGAAAATCCCGCACCACTGTCACCTGCTCCATATAAGGATTCGCCAACGCCTCCCGCGACGCCAGCGCTTCGCCGTCCGGCTTGTCGCCCAGTGCCCCATACACAAACTCGCCCTCCACCGCCAACCCCGCGCTCGTCCCGCCAATCGGCTTCCCCGCGGCCAGGCCTTCGTTGATGGCGCCCTCCACCGGCGTTCCCTTCCATCCTCGAATGTAATTCGCCTGGTCTCCGCCCGCGATGAACACCACCTCCGCCTTGCGGATGATCTCCGCCGCCGCCGGATCCTCGGCCGCTTCGCGGTTGGGAATAATCAGCGTGGCCACCGAATTAGCCTTGCATAGCCCATTCACGTAGGAGTTGTAGTCATCGTCGCCCCGGGCGCGCAGAATCAGAAAATCACCGCCATTGCCCTTATTGCACAGCCAGCGAAACACTTCATCCAGGTCGCCGCCTCCGCCCAGCATGGCAACGCCCGCCGCGGGCTTGGTCTGAACGTCTTGGGGATTTCCCAGGCGAAAATACTTGTAGGACTCGCTGCGCGCAATATTCCCCGCGCAGGTGAAAAACAGCAGCACCAGCAATCGCAGCCCGGTCCGGTTCATGGCGTGAATAGTACCGCATCCGCCGTTGGAAGAGCCGCAAGAACGCTCCGCCGCACTCTCCGCCGGATTTTCTCCGCGATCTCCGCGGCGGTCTCCGCGTACTCTGCGTTCAAGCTCTTCACGTGAAAAAAATGAGGAACTCCTTGCGGAGTTCCTCGAGGCCGATCGTGGTTTGTCGGTGTCAGGGGGAATGCTGGCGAAGCGCCTACCAGCTGAGCTTGAGTCCGATTTGCACTTGCCTTGGATCAAACGCAGCTGTCGGTTGCCCCGCCTGGGCGAAGAAAGAATTCACTGCCTCCACATTGAATTTATTTACAAAGTTCAGGAAGTCCACGCTGCCGGACAAACTCAGGCGCTCCGCGACCTTGATGCTCCGGCTTACCCGCAGATCGTCGAATACCGTCATGGGCATCCGCCCGGCGTTGCGGGAAAGCGTGCCATAAACCGGCGCCGACACAACGCCGTCGTACACTCCATCGTTAGTGCACACCGGGATCAGGTATCCGCTCGGCGAATACTTCGAGGCGATCGCCTGATTGCCGCACAAGTCCGTGGTTGTAGCCGAGGCAGCGATGTCCGGCCGTTGCTGGCCAGTTCCGTCGAGCAGGTTGAAAGGACGGCCCGAGCCAATCGAGATCAGGGGCGCAATCGTCCAGTCACTCAGCACCTTACTCCACAAACCAGCCTGCGACACGCGCCCGCTGCGGTAGATGCCGCTCAAAATCAGCAGGTGCCGCTGGTCGAGCAAAGAGCTGGCGCGTTCGCCGCTCGGTTGCAGACTGTTCTGAGGTGCAAGATTGAAGTCCGTGGAATCGTCAATCGCGTGCGACCAGGTATACCGCGCCTGGTATTCCAGATGCTTCCCGCTGGTGTGGCTCAGTTCGGCAGTGAATCCATGGTAGGCCGACGTTCCGTTCGAACGCGTCACGTTCGTGTCGGAGAACGGCACCGGCACTCCCCATCCCGGGTACGCTGCCGCCGCTGCGCTCACGCAGCCCGGCGAAAACAGTGGACCCATGGAGGGATTCACTCCTGAAGGCCGGAAGAAATTCACGAGCGATGCGGGATAGAAAGCTCCCGCCGGCCCGCTGCCGCAAGAGGCTACCGCCAGCGGATCGGAATCGCTCGTCGCCGCTCCGGCCGCCACCGCTTTCTCCCAGTTCGACACCAGGGCATATTCATCAATCGCGTTGATGTTCTGTTGCCGGTAGAGATGACGCCCGCCGCTGTAGTCGTACGCCAGCCGCAGCTTGTACCCGTTGGCCAGTTGCCGTTCGATCTGCAGGTCTCCCTGCTCGGAATATGGTGTTCGGAAGTTGGCCGCGGTCGGCAACGCTATCGGCTGCGACAGTAACGGTACAAAGTACTGCTGCCCCAGATAGCCCTGGTTCGTAAGCGTCGCGATCAGGAATGAATTGGCAGGATCAAACCGCTGCTGCTGCGGCAGGTATCCGGGAACATTCCCGAAACACTCGGCCACAATTCCTTGAAAAATGTTAGGCGCGTTGAACAGCGTCGGGTCGCCCGTCGGCGTCGAGTTCGTCGCGCAGGGCGGCCCACTCAGCATGGTCACGAACGGAGTTTGCGAGCCATCGAATACCGCCGACTGGTAGGCAATCTCCAGCGGCGTGCGGTCGTAGAACAGGCCGAACGACGCCCGCACCACCATCTTGCCGTCATTGGATGGATCCCACGCCAGTCCCAGCCGCGGGGCAATGTCCTTTTTGTCCACAGGCAGTCCGCGCACCGTCCCCATGGCCTGCTGCGCCGCGGCAGCCATCGGGGTCGAGGCCGGGAACGTCGGCGTCAGTTCCACGTCATAGCGCACACCGTAGTTCACCATCAGATTGGAACGCAGTTTCCACGCGTCCTGGATGTACGCGCCCAACATCTTGTCAATGAACCTGGTGTTCGGCGTGCCCAGACCCTGGGTGAAAGTTTCCGGCATGCCCAATCCGTAGGCCTGAATCCCGGAGAACGCCGGCATGCCCGGAACCACGCTCATATTGCCGAAAGCGTAGTCGCCGCCGAACTCCGTCGTGGCCTGCACGCTGAGCGGAAGGTAGCTCACATCTTCTCCCAGCTTCACGGCGTGGCTGCCGCGCGTCCAGCTGAAGCCGTCGCTCAGCTGCCAGCGTTGCTCGCTGCGGTGCACCGCCGCCAGCGGGTCCCGCCCGAAGAACGCCTGGCTGTCTCCCTGGATGTCAATTCCGACCGCCTGCGCTTCCACAGTCGAGGCCGGATCGAGCCCCAGCCCGCGCCGCGAAAACTGGAACCGCAACTCGTTGAACTTGGACGCGCCGATCAGCGCCATGTACGTACCCAGGATCGTCACGTCGCGATACGTCTGCTGATCGGTCCGGCTGAAACCCGCCTGCCCCGGAACTTCACCTTGAAGCTGGCTGGTCAGGCCCGTGACCGTGCTCGGGCTGACATTGGTTCGCAGGAACAGTTGCTGCATATCATTGAGTTTGTAATCCAGCCGCAGTCCCCAAAGGCTGGTTCCTTCTTTCACCGGGTAGTTCCCCACCATGCTGCTGAGCGGCACAAAACTCTGGGGGAGGGTTGCTCCGGAACTGGCGAAGGTCGAGACTCCGCGAGTGCCGGACAGCGCCGTGGCCGATGCTGCCCCAACCATCGCCGCATACTGCGTTGTCGCCGCATTCGCCGGCGTCTGCGGATTGCTCAAGAACGCCAGCTGATCCGGCGTTCCCTGGATCGTCGTTCCCGCTCCCAGAAAGCGCGACGCGTCAATGTTCACCAACCCGAAGTTGTCGGCCCCGATGGTCGAGAACCCTGTCTCCTCCCGGTGCGTGGTCTCGTACGACACGAAGTAATACATCCGGTCCTTGCGAATCGGGCCGCCAAACACCACGCCCGACTGCACCCGCGTGTAGGCCGGGTTCGGCACCGTGCTGAACGGATTCGCGGCCTCGAGCGAACGATCGCGCAGATACCCGAACGCCGAGCCATGAAAGTCGTTGCTCCCGGCCCGCGTTACGATGTTCACGACTCCACCCGCCGCCCGTCCGTACTCGGGCGCGAAGCTGTTGGTCAGCACCTGGAACTCCTGCACTCCATCCTGCGAAACTGTAGAGCGAATTCCGTTGATGATGCTGTCCTCCGCGTCCCCACCGTCCACGTTCACCAGGTTCGAGCGGGCGCGCGCGCCTTGAAAACTCAGCCCAGAAGTGGGCGCGACCGTCACAAAAGGCGTGCTGTCCGTCTTGATCTGCGGGTCGGTCAGTGTAAACTGCACGTAGTTCCGGCCGTTGATGGGAAGGTTGTCAATCTGGTCGCGAGTGATGGTCGTAGTTGTCGACGAGCGCGTTGTCTCCAGTTGCTGTGGCCGGTCCGTATTTACCACCACCGAGACTATCGCTTCCGGCGCCGCCAGCGTCAGCGGAATCGCAACCTCAGCTCCCACCGTGAGCACAACGTCCGCCACCGAAGCCCGGCTGTACCCGTCGGCTTCCGCCGTCACCGTGTAACTTCCCGGCGGAAGCAGCGGGAACAGGAATGCTCCGTCGGCATTCGTTTTGCTGGTCCGCTGGAGATTGTGCGCGTCGTCGCGCACCGTGACTGTAGCCGCTTCTACTCCGACGCCCGCCGCGTTTCTCGCCGTGCCCCGTAGGTTCGCGGTAGACACATTCTGGCCAACACCTGGCTGGACCCACAGCCAGCTTGCCAGCAACAGCACCATCACTTTTGCTCGACGCATACTGCTCACTCCTTACTTTCGACCGTCTTTTCCCGGTAGTTACACCTGAGTCACTAGAACTTGAAGTCCACCTGTATGGTGGTTTCCGACGCGGCGGGCGCGTACTTCCATCTCTTCAGGGCTCTTTGCACTGCGTCCACCAGCAACGGATGTCCACCCAAGACCTTCACGCTCTTGATCGTTCCATCCGCTGCGATCACGATCTCCGTCTTCACCGTGCCTGTGATGTTCATGCGGCGGGCAATCTCGGGATACTCCGGCTCCGGATTCGCCACCGGCTTTCTTGTATCGGCCAGCGCGTATGCCGCCAGCAATGCGATCACCGGCAACAGCCGGAAACACTTGCCCACGATTCGCAGCATCCAACTCTTCTTCTTGCCCATGACTGCCTTTCGAAAGAAAGCCCCATACCACCGCCGCGCCGGTGCCGGCGCGGTTCGTGGACGTATTTCTATTACGTTTACATCGTTGACATTACATTGTCTACATTACGCAGAGCGGTGACTTCCATACAAATGAGAACGCTCTCATTACCGAGGTAATGAGAAATCGCAGGATTGCACCAGTTTCGCTGCAATTTCTTGGTTTTTAGGAGATTACGGTTGAGAGAGATTACGGTTGAGAGGAGATCAGTTTTGAGGGGGAAAATTGAACCGAACTCTTACTTCACCGCCGCAGAAACAACTATTATGTGCGCTCGCTCTTCAGCGCTTCCCTTCCGGATCATCTTCCAGTCCGAGCCATTTCAGGGCCGAAGCCCGGTCGTGGAATACGGAGAGTTGCTCCCGCTTGGTTGACATGGCATGGTAGACCCCCATTAACCGTGCCATCCCGAAGATGGCTGGGTTCGACGCGACGAAAGCGCGCCGCGATGTGGGAGCGAACAACCCTTGGCTGGCGATCGTCCTGGCCTCGTCAATCGATACGTCCAGCGCCGTCGCCCCGGTCGCGTCGATGAGCAGATTGAATTCAGGATCAAAATCCGGATCGTTCTTGAATTCCTCTTGGTGGGCTCTTATCTCCGGGAACGTGACCCGATCCCATACCTTCGTGATGACCAGGCGCTGATCTTTATAGATTGCGTGGCTGCAAGGCATAAGGCGCCTGTTTTTCGCCTTCATTGTCGCCCCATGTACGCCGTTTTGCAAACCCGGCTCTGGCCGCTATAACCGGGCGATTGACGTTGCGTTTGAGCCTGACCTAAGATGCCTCCCCATTGGTGTCTTTTCGGCACCTTCGCATCGTCAGGATGTACGTCCCTTTTTCCAAACCAAGTGATCCAGCAGGAGGACGCCATGTGGCGAGAACGAGCGCTCAAGGTCGTGTTAGTGCTGGTGGGATTGCTCTTTACGGCTGGCGTCTATCCCATGACGGGCTCTTTGCTCGATCCGGCTCATTCGGATACTGGCGACACCATGATGCTCAGCCTCTACGTCACGCTCGGCATTTTCCTGCTCATCGCGGTACGCAATCCAGCCGCGCTTCGCAGCCTGATCGCTTTCACTGCCTGGTCGAGCGTCGCTCACGCCGTTGTCATGTCGGGGCTGGGATTCGAAATTGCGAGCGAACGCACAGGATTTCTCGCCGGCTCGGCTGTGCTGGTTGCGATCGGTGTAGCGCTGATCGTGCTGGCTCCGGGCAAAGCAGCCCGGGGAACTGCCATCCGCGGTCCGCAGCGAAAAAGCAGGGTGAGTTGACTTGAATGGCTGTATCTCAGCCGATCAAGCTGTCTAGCGCGCGAAGAGTACGTGCCTTCGTTTTCAGTGGACAGTGCTCTATGGCTGGTATTAGCGTGCTCATCGTATGGCTCTTCGTGCACGTATCCTGGGAGCAAGACAGCGGCCGCTGATTTCATTCTTCGCCTTGGCTCTTGCGCTTTTTCTGCTGTGGCAGGTTTCCAAGGCTGATTTGCACGACTCCCCTCCTCTGATTCTTCCTGGCGAGTATTTGCAATTGCTCCAACAGCGGGGGCTAACATTCGACACAAATCAATATTTGTGCTCGCGGATACTGGCTGACTTTGGCGCTGTCTTTGCGGTTGGCGGGGGTGTGGTTCGTCCGTCGGCCTACATGTTCAAGAACGAAACTGAGGTCTCGGAGTGGCAGTCAAGCACGCCTCGGGACAGCGCCCTGATCACCTATGATGTGGTGCTTCAAAGCCGGGCGTTGGCGGAATTGAAGACTGTGCGCGAGGAAGCTCGCAAGATGGGACTCGACATCCAGCCCGCCAGCAAGGACGCTTCGCGGCGTAGCTATGCTGTGACCGTGGATCTTTGGCTCAGTCGCGTTCAGCCCGGTATTTCGCACTGGATAGCAGCCGGCCGATTAAGCAAGGCGGAAGGTGAACGGATCCTCTCGTTGATACCCGACAGTCAAGTTGTTGAGATTCTCCAGTTGGAACAGAAAGGACTCTACTTCAGCAGAGATTTTCAAAAATCGATTCTGTTCTCAGTCGCTGCGCCAGGTACGTCACAACACCTCTCCCTCTTGGCGTTTGACGTGAATGAGCATGCCAACCCGGAGGTCCGAGCCATCTTGGCCCGACATGGCTGGTTTCAAACCGTCTACTCAGATCTCCCTCATTTCACTTTTCTGGGCCGACCGGAAAGCGAGTTGCCATCACTCGGGCTGGTTCTCAAGTCGAATGTCGGCAGGTCCTTCTGGGTGGTCAACGCAGCGTATCTCCCGGGCACCCGTTCGTTCGTTGGAGGGAAAAAGGCCGAAGCAGACGTGACCGACACGTGCCCATTTTAGAGGTTCGCATGACACGGGGACCTCGAAGACTTTGGTGAGCGCGGCAGGATTCGAACCTGCGACCCATGCCTTAAAAGGGCATTGCTCTACCACCTGAGCTACGCGCCCACTCTTTCGATTCTATCAGTTGCGGACTGGGGCAGAATCTTCCGTTCCACACCGTTCCACATTTCTTCCAGAAAACGCCCTTGCGCGGCGACCATTTCATCGGTGACCGAACGTGCGTAACGATCCAGAAGAATTTGCGGATTGGCATGGCGAAGCGATCCCTGCGCCGTCTTCAGGTCGGTCTTTGCGACACTGACCATCCAAGTCGCCAGCGATGACCGGAACGAATGCAGCCCGAACCGCTGCCCGTTGGGGATTGCCACACCTGCCTTGATTGCAGTCGGACGTAGGTAATCCGTCACGAAGATGCCAGCCGACATCGGAATCGTTCCCCGCATCTTGAGGGACGGGAAAATCCAATCGCTATCAGAGGCGTACGGTGACATCTCGCGCCACTCATTCAAAAAGTGGAGCAGCGTCGGATGGCACGCAACCGGGGCTTTGGACCGTTCGGTCTTCGGCTCATCCAACGTCGCAGCCGACCAGCGGCGACGTACGTGAATCAGTCCGTCTTTGATGTCTCCCCATCGCAGACCGACTGCTTCCGACGCACGCAAGCCAGTAGAGGCGACCAGCAACAGCAGCGTCTTCTGCTGGGGAGATTCAAGGGCCTCAATGATGCGCATCGTGTCGGACGGCGGCACGATCACTGGTTCAAAATTAGAAGCCGTACCCTTCAGCTTCCATCCCTTTGCCGGATTCGTGGACGCAAGTTCCTCAAACACGGCGAACGAGAAGACCGATGCTATCACGGCTTTGATTTTCCGAACTGTCGCGCCATTCAGGTCAAGCGACTGAAGCCAATCCCGCAGGTCTTTCGGCTTGATCTCCGGGACTGGAATCCTTCGCCATCTCGGCAGTATGTGCTGCCGCAGGTACGAACGAATCCCGTTCTGAGAGGTGACGGCGTGTGTGTAGAGTTCCTTCTTCAGCCACAGTCCGACGACCCTGCCAAACGTGACCGGGACACTTTCGTCATTCTTGAGGGGAGCGTTAGCCTGCTCCCGCAGCCCCAGCCGATCCACTTCCCTCCGCGCAGCCGCCTTCGTTGGGCACGGGCCTAACTTGATCGCAACTTCCTTCCCGTCCCGGCGAAAGCGGAAATACCAAACGTCCTGTTCTTTCCGTTTCATCTTCCTTAAACTCCCATTCTGGTATGCCATTAGGCACGCCCTTTCTGGGAGTCGCCAACGCCATTGTCCCCGATTCCGAGGCTGCGGCCAAGCATCCAGTTCTCAAGTTCAGAGATGCGAAAGCGCCAAACGGCACGGCTGCCGAATGTAATGGGATAGGCGGGAATGCAACGAAGCCGTGCCAGCTTGAGCACGTGCTTGCGGGACAGCGACAGGAAGGCCGCTGCCGCGTCCGCATCGACAAAGCGCTCTTCCTGCCCGTTCTGGAAGGTTTGGTTGTTTAAGCCGGGGTAATCCGGCTGCGATTTAAGGCGGTCCACAAAAAACGCTCCTCGGCACGCGCCAGAGCATCTGGCGTCAAGCCGAGGGGAACAGGCACATCACACCGCCTCAAAGAATTCAGTTTTGACCGTTTCGAGCGCCCCTGACTCGGGGTAACGACCCAGATGTGCTCACTCGGTACTTTGGTTAATACCCGATTTTTTCTGAGCCGGGCAGCAGTTTCGGGGCGGGTACTTGAAGCGTTCAGTTCGACCATCCAGTCTCTTCAGCCGGAGATGAAAAGGCGATTATTCTCCGGCTACCATTTGAAGACACAGCCACATTTTCCCGTTTTAATTGGGAAATTCGAAGGCTGACAGAGCCATCTTCCGACTATCTCAGCCGACAACCTGTAAGCTGGATCACCGTCTGAACCGCTAGTTGACCCCGTTTTCTCAATGCAGCCCCCTTCTGATGAGGGGCAAAAGCCCCCAAAACACGCAAAAGGGGTGAGAACGATGTCAATTCTCAAGAACCTGCGCGGGCGGACGGCACCGCTCAATGTGAAGGACCTCGCCGAGTTACTAGGCGTAACGGAGCCGACAGTCCAGCGATGGGTGCGGAGACGCCAAATCCCAGCGATCCGCGTCGGGGACGTCATCCGGTTCGATCCGGGCATGGTCGGCGACTGGATTGAACTGCAAGCGGCTGCGAGCCAGCGGTACCAAGACGGGATCAATCGCCTCATTCGGGCAAGGGATCACGCGCTCGAAGAGAGTGAGCGCAAGAGCTTTCAAATGAGCCGGGAGGACTTGGGGGAGGAATTCCTCAAGCGGAACCCTAAGTCGGCGACGGCAGCCGACTAACCCAAAGCTGGAGCCAAGAACGAGCAGCCAGATTAGAGCTAGGGGACGTCAGAAGCCCAAACGCTCAGAAGTTTCCCCAATCCGAGTATTTCTATTTGTCGGATCGTTGCGAGACGATCTAAAGCGGGGGCTGGTTGACCTTGACCTCACCAGCCCCGAAACGCTTCAACGGCACGCCCCTCGACAAGGCGCAAAGGTCAGGGAAGCAGGTCAAGATGGCTAAAGCACCGGAAGTAAGAATCAAAGTTCACGATGTAGACAGGCTCATGAGCCTGACCGACACGCAGCTACGTGTCTGGCTGTACTACAAGCGCCGCGAGGGCAAGGACGGCAAGGCGTTTGGCAAGGCAGCAACCATAGGGGAATGGACAGGGCTGGCTCCCGGGACCGTGCGCAACGCACGCTCATGGCTGGTGAGGAACGGATGGCTAAGACCCAATGGCAACTCGCAATCCGGGCTGCCCATGTTCCTAGCTGTCATTCCACAGTTACGCCCGGAGAGTCCTGAGTGTCATTCCGCAATGACAGACGTGCCACTGGGTAATGACACTGATGTCACTGCACAATTACAGCAGGTGTCATTGGGCAATGAAACAGAAGTACCAACCTTGAAGGAGCAACCTGAAAGCAGCAACAGGAAGGATTCCGCTTCTGACGAAGCGGGAGTAAGGGAGTTAGTGAGTCAGACAGAGTCTGGTTCGCCTCTGCTCGCTTCGCTCGAAGACCAAAACCGCAAAGCCATGATGGTCTGCACCAGCAAGAGCCATGCTGTGAGGGTGACAGCCATGGCGGTGCTGAAAGTCCTGAAGCCAGTGAACGGCTTCGTCAACGGCGACATCCCGTGGGACGACCTGCTGACCATCGCCGAGGCGGTGGAGATATTCGAGACCCACTTGACCCGGATGGACGCCATCGACTTCGTACGCTGGAACCGCACGCACAAGACCGGGGCGTTGGTAGTCCGCACTCCGCAGCAATACCTCGCTGCCGTACGTGGCAACGACGAAGGCGACTACTTCGGGCTGAACCAGTACAAGACCCACCGGGACGCAGTGGGCGATCCGGCGTACGGCAAGTGCAAGCAATGCAAGGCCGCGCAGTACTCCTACTGCCCGGATTGCGGGCATCTGCCCAAATCCTGCGAGTGCGGCATGCTCGCCGACGTGATCGAGTCGGACACCAGCGGACGCCATGCGAGCGTCGTCACCAAGGAAGAGATCGACATGATCGAGAACGAATTGGAGCCTGCGGGCAGGGGCTTCGAGGTTGAGGAGGCGGAATGAGGAAGAAAAGGTTCCCGCCCATGGTCGCCTTCGCGCTGATCCCCCCTGCGAGAGTTACTGGGGAGGAGCCCCGCCAAATCCAGATATTCCCGGCGGACCGGGTATTAGTCCACCGGAGGCAACGTCATGGCGGATTTGCTCCATGGAAGCTTGTTCAGCGGAATCGGCGGGATTGATTTGGGTCTGACGTGGGCTGGGTTTCAAACAGCATGGCAGGTCGAGATAGACCCCTTCTGCAACAGAGTCCTCGAAAAGCATTGGCCCAGCGTTCAACGATTCCCAGATGTCAGATCAGTTGGAAAGCACAACCTTACCCCAGTCAAGATCATGTCAGGCGGCTCCCCTTGCCAAGACATATCCATTGCTGGAAAGCGAGCGGGGCTCGCTGGAGAGCGATCCGGTCTCTGGTTCGAGTACGCAAGAGTTGTCCGGGAACTCAGACCCGATTGGGTACTTATTGAGAACGTTGATCGCCTGCTCCGCACAGATGGCGACCAAGTTCTCCGTCCATTGGAGGAAGCGGGCTACGCCTGCTGGCCGCTCGTACTGGGAGCTTGGAGCGTCGGAGCTGCGCACCGCCGCAATCGAGCGTGGATTCTTTGCCACGCCAACGGCGACGATGGTCTTGGAGACAGAATGGCCGAGCGATGGCCGATTCTTCAAGCTCAAGTCGGGGCGCTGGCGGAAACGCACCAAGGCGGGCAACACAGGCTCCATGAACTGGTGCCAAGAGATGGCGTGCCGGAACCTGACGCCTACGCCGGAATTGTGCGAGCAGCACATGGGATACCCGGTCGGGTGGACAGACTTAGGGCGCTCGGAAACGCCGTAGTGCCGCAGATACCGATGCTGATAGGTCGGTTCGTTCGCGCCTACGAGGAAGCGAAAGAGAAGTCAGCCACGGATCGTGCGATCCGTCTCCCGAACTGACCGAGCGCGAGATTCACGGCATCGCGCGTGATCAGATCGCGGCAACCCGCAATTTCTAAGGGCGTGAGGGCAGGAGGGGTGGACTGGAATGCCGCCCCAATCTTGTTTTGGAGAAACTCCGGGCTGGGGTCACGCCCGCCCCGGTTTCGAGGCACGCGCCGGGAGTCCGGTGATATCGTAGCCGACCACCCTGTTGCCGTCCACTTCGTGGTACTGGAAGGTTGTCCAAATCGCGCCGAGGTCGGTGCCCGCACCGACCAGCGCGAGGAGTTCGAGCGCAAACTGCTCCGCGATGTCGGGGTCGAAGTCGAGAGTTTCGAGCATCGCCCGCGCCATGGGATCGGAGATCATTTCGAACTTGATTTTCATATTCCCTCCTAGCCTCAGCCGCCGTCATTGAACGATCATCAGACTCTCATCCTCAAACAGCTCAGGCTTCTCTACCGCCAGCAGAGCCAGCTTTGCCCCCAAGCGCCCCACCGTCTCGTAGAACTCGTGGACGAGGTGGTCGTTCGACCTGACCACGCTGTGGGCGAGTTCATGGAGCATGAGTTCGATGTTCTGCTGCCTGTTTCCAACCGAATGCTTTGCAAGGTTGACCACGAAGTGGGTATCGAAGAATTGTCCGCACACCATCTGCTGGTCGCGGATGTACTCCACGGTCACCTTGTGTCCGACCAGCGCTGGCGAAACGCCCTCGACGAACTTTGCATACGCCAGCATCTCCGGCGTCCACTCGTTACGGCTGTAGGTCTTGTCCGGCACCTTGCCTTCAAGATTCGTGGGGAAGAGTTTCCCGGCAGGCTGGATCGCATGCGCACGCTTTGCGTTCTCCCACTCACCCGCGCTCATGCTGCCCCCGGTCACGAGCGTCCAATCCTTGGAGACAGCCTCGCGGTTCGATCCGATGTCGCTCGGGTCGTAGCCGACCCGGTTCTCCCCGAAGCGCAGGTCGAGCACGGTCTTGATCGCCTCGTCGCTGCACCGGGGATCGCTCGCAGCCTTGCGCACCCAATCCTCGTTGGCGTCCTCCTTCTCGATCATGTCCCTCGTGTGGTTCAGCAGTTCGACGCAGATGGCCTTCAGGTAGGTCATGAGCCACGGACAAGCGCGATCATCCTGCGCCTTCCCATCGGCGTGGCTACGGAAGCTCACGGTGCGGCTGTTGACTTCGATCCACGGGGCGTTGCCGTCGCGACCTTGGAATTCGCAGCAGACCGCGAACGTTGTCGGCTCACTAACCGCATCGGTGCTGAACGGTTTGACGTCGTAGCCGATGCCGGACTTGGCACGGGTGATGCGGAAGCACAAACCGTACCTGCGGTACTTGTCTTCTGCTTCTGCGATGGTCATTGTTTCCCCCCTTTCTTTTCGGAGCCACCCTGCTGCTCTTCCTGCCCGCCCTCGTCCTGCGTCTCGACCTTGGTTTTGGGGTCTGCCATGTTGCCCAACTCGACCCTCTGGCGCTTGGTACTAACCCCGCGAGTCGGGTCGCCAATCGGCTTGGTCGGGTCGGTCGGGGCGAAGTAGATGCGACCGTAGTTCTTGCCCATCGTCAGTTTCTTTTGCTTCCCTGTCTGCCATGCGATGGCACCGCCGAGCGGGTTCTGCATCGTGTAAATCCGCCAGCCGCCGCTGCGCAGGTGCAGCCGTGGCGATGCGTGCGTGCCGTTGCCGTTCCCGTTGCGCATCTGTTTGATCTTTTGCATGAACGGATCGAGCAGCAGGATTGTTTCTGGACTAGGTTTCGCCGGGTGGGCGGGCGGCTTGCCGGGGTTTCCTTTGCCGTGGCAGTGTTTCCACTTCAAGCCAGAGCCGCAGGAGCACGGCTGGTTGCGCGACGGCTGCGCTGGGGGCTGGTTGGTCTGCTGACCGACCAGCGGCGTGATGCTCCCATTTTCTTTCTTGTAGTGGTTCTTAAGCTGGATGAAGACGGTAGCTACCTCAGCCAGCGCGGGAATGACGTGCTGCTTGTATTCGTCTTCGAGCGCCACGTTGTACTGGACACTGCCGTACATCTCGCTGGTCGGGTCGACCAGAAGCTCGAAGGCGTCTACGAGAAAGTCATACTGCCGTGGTGCGACAGCTTTGCCGACCATGCGGTCGAACGCCAGCGAACCCACGTATTTGAGAAACACTTTGTCGTAGCGCAGCAGGACGCCGACGCGCTGCTCCGATTTCGGGTAGCGGAATTCCATCCAGAACGTCCACCACGGCGGGCACATCGGAGCCTTGGCGCTGACCGCCAGCACTTGGTTCCGGTATTCAGTCGCCTGCTCGTTCCGCTTCCTGCCGAACTCTGTGTCCGCGTTGAGCAGCGTGGGGCTAAGCGGCGCGTAGATGTTCTGCACGTTAAAGCGAGGAGTCAGATCGTTCAGAGACTCCATCTGCTCGCGTATTGCGGTCAGCCGCTCGTCGGACTCGGCAGTATCGCGCTTCGCGATGGACTTCTTCGCCTGCTTCAACTCGAAAATGATTTCGTCAATCAGCATGTGTTACCCCCTTGGAATTCCTGCCACGAGAACCTGAGGGGGAGTTCTGCCGGAGTTCGCCCCGGCTCTGCGTTCGTTCAGTTCGGGCGCTTACTTGACGCTCCGCTCGGCTGTTGATTCCCGATGCGACTCATCAGCCGCCGCTTGACGGATGGACTCCGATGCGCATCGCCTTTTCGTCCTCAGTTGATGCCGAAGTTACCGGTCAAGCCCGCCAGAGCCTCGCTGATCGCCTCGCTCGCCTCGTCCGCGCTGGACTGCGCCGCCAGCATCTCGCTGGCGTGGCTGAGCAGGAGCGCCGCGTAGCGCGGGTCGTTCTTGCCCCTGCGGTGCAGCGACTCAAGGAACAACTGCGCGAACTCCGTGTCGCCGAGAACGCCGACGCACTCGTCCTCGTCCTGCGCGACCGTGCCGTCCAGCGCAGTCACGAACGCCATCACTGCGGAGTGCAGGCGTCCGAAGTCCTTGCCAGCCTTCCGCGCCTCTTCCTCCAGCAGCATCGCCAAGTGCGCGACTTTCTCGGCTTGGTGAGTGTCCTCGCCGCTGTAGGCTTTCCGCAGCAACTCGGACAGGTGCTCGTTGACCTTGGCGTCGGCTGGAACCTTCAAGTCCGACAGCTTCATCGTTTTGGTCTTTGTCTTCACTTTGTTCCTCCCTTGGGTTGCCGATCCGCCCGGCTTGCGTCCGCCCACGTCGGGCGCTTTCATTTGCTTGACCGACGTGCCTTCCCCTTGCGTGTGGCGCTGGCGGAGTTCAAGACTGCTTGCAGTTCCGCGAGGTGTTCCTCGCGCTCGCGCACCGATTGCGCGATGTCAGCAAGCACGTCCAGTCCGATGTCGAGCGTCATCTCGCCCTGTTCCTCGTCTTCTTCGTCATAGGAGGCGAGAGCCAGCTTCATGCCGACCTCGGCTGTGCCCCTGCGGTTGTCGCCCGTCAGGCTTGGCAACGATGTAATCTCTTCCAGCATTCCCGCCTGCACGTTGATGTCGCAGGCGAACACCGGCTGCTCTTGGACGTCCTGCTCCGCGACCTCTCCGTCCAAAACCAGCATGAAGTCGGAGACGCGAGTCTGCGTTTGCTTCTTCCAGAAGAGGACGCCAGCTTTCGTCATCAGCCGAACCGCTACCTGCAAGCTCTGTTGCAACTGGAACTCTTCCTCCTGCGTCAGCCCTTTGCCATACGGTGCGAATAACATGTTGTCGCTCCTCCTTTGCCGATCCGTCGGCGCTTGGCGCTCAGTGCGCCGAATTTTCCTTACACATCTAGTCTCCGCCCGAAACGCGAAAACGTCTGCGGTGGCTCTTAGTGAGTAAGATCGCTGGATGTATCTAGTTGAAAAACAGCGACATCTAGATTTGGCTGGCACTTCTCCTGTAAACCAAGAATTGGCTTGACGGCATGAAAAGCGGACTTAGCGGTCGCTGGGTGCTAGCCCTCAGGAATGCGCCCGACAAGAGGGCGTCCGTCGAGCGTGCGCTTCAGAATAGCGTCGAGGCTGTGAACACCGCACTTGAAGTTTTTGGCGGGCAACTGCGTCCGGAGCCAAAACGCAAGCTCCTAAATACCTTTGAGATGGCACTCAAGTTCAGCCGTGCGAAGGGGATGTACGATGGTCTGAGACGCGGATACGAGTTGCACAAGTTCGACATAGACCTGCAAGGGCGTGATCCTGCGACGCGGACTCTGCTGCGGCGAATCCGCAAGTACCCTAAAGGAGACAAGAACGAGGAACTCACCGACAAGCGCCTCTGCTTGTATCTCGACCGCGAAATCGAACGGTTAGACGAGAAAGACGGGCAACCGTTCCCCCCCGCAAGCTGGGGAATTGATCCGCGTGAAATTGAGCCTTGGCAATTTGCGCTGCAAAGAACTCCCGACAAGAAGCTCCGGCAGAAGGTGTCCACCTATCTCTCTCGGAAGCGAGACGACGCTTGGAGCGAAAGTTACAGCCTTTTGGTGGCTTGGGAAGACCTCTCCAGACGCCGCATCATGCGGCACAAACAGGGCGAACACGAAGGCGCTCCTTAGGAATGCCTATCCGGGTACAATTACATCCCACCTTCTTGGGCGGTACATGACCATGCGGCGATTCCTAGCAGTGCGTTGCAAGGGCTGCGATGCAGACCTGATCTTCCGCGAGGTGCCATCGGGCGAGCCTCTGCGTCCTTTCATCCTCGGCACCGGGCAGGCAACATGTCCCGGCTGCCATCAGGAGCACGAGTACCTCGACGAGGATGTCAGGATGATGGAGGCTGGCGAGGAAAGCTGAGTCGCCTGTATTTCCCCATGACGCGAACAAGATCATCGGGTTAGTCCCCGACTCCTGTGACTTGATTCTGTGCTTTGTGGCCTACCGCTCCCCTGCCGTCCCTGCGTATACTCCCCGCCCATGAGGAAAGAGAAGCCGGTCGTCTGCACGACGCTGATGGTCACGATCATGGGTCCGAAGGACGCGACCGTGAGGCGCATCCGGTTCGTCGAGGACGTCCTGAGGAACGCCATCAAGACCTTGGACAGGGACTTCAGGAGGAGCCGCATCCCGCAGATGAAGGGGTTCTCGCTCAAGCCCGAGCCGCTGCGGCGAAAGCAGAAGGGAAAACGGTAGCTGTGCCCCATCGCATCCGCGAATATCCGGAGGTAGTCGGCAAGACCGTCGCCAAGGTGACAGTGACGAACGAGTCGGACTGGCGCAACATCACCGTCAAGTTCACCGACAACACCGCCATCCACTTCGGCATCCGCCCGTTCGTCCAGATCGAGCCCGAGCACACGGACTGGGCGACCGGAGACGGGAAGGTTCTGCGGAGCTACCCGTTCGTCCACGAGAAGAAGGGGTAGACGTGAAACGCAGGAACAAGAAATTCGAGATGGAGTTCGCCCGGTTCCGGAAAAACTTCGGCGCGGTGGTCAGGCAGCTTCGCAAGAAGGCTCGTTTGTCGCGGGAAGAACTGGCGAGGAGGGCGAAGCTCAGCACCTCGACGCTGGCGCATATCGAACAGGGCCATGGCAACCCGTTGCTGAGCCGCATGGAGAACCTCGCCGTCGCCCTGAACCACCGGCTGAGCCACATCTTCAAGCTCGCGCAGGACATGGACGAGGGGAAGTGAATCGCGCCGACGCCCGCAGGTTGAAGGCGGCGACCGCGTGTACGGGTTTACACTAGCGTGGTCGCGTTCGCTTGCCCCAAGTGCCTCTCCTTGGCGGCGCGGACGAACTTGCGGGACGCACGGTACGGCAGCCTGACGATCCTGCCGGAGCGATCCCTGTACCCGGCGTGCATGCGCATGAGGAAGACGCGCATGGTGTGGTACCTGTCGCCGTCCTCCCGCTCCCGGTCGATGCGGCCGATCCGCTCCGCGATCTCGGCTATGGTCTTGCCCTCCGCCCAAAGCCTCGCCACGAGGTCGTAGGGGAACGGATTGCGCCTTGTTCCTTTCATGCCTGTCCTCAGGACTTGCCTGCGACGTTGATCCTCGCCCGGTAGCTGCGCAATATCTTGGTGTCCCCCGTGCCGACGTGCTGGAACTGCGGCCTGACGCTGACCGCCGGGAGCACGTCCACGCTCATCGCGGTGCCGTCCGTGAACTCGACCGCGACGCAGTTGTAGTCGGGATCGAACTCCACGGTCATGCGCTTGACCTTCTTCCCGCGGGCTTCCTTCAGCTCGATCCACGGCTTGGGCATCGCTACTCGCCGTCCTTCCGGGGTCGGGCCATTGGCGCGGGGACGATCAGCCTTTCGTTCGACAGGTTCCCGCCCGCGAAGTCGGCAAGCTCCGCTTCCTCGTCCACGGAAGTGTGGAAGCGGAAGCTGACCATCGTGTCGTCGGTGAAGGCGATGCTGAGGCAGCGGTAGTCCTCGTCGGGCTCGTTGTGCCAGTTGCAGCGGGAGATCGTCTTGCCCTTGAGGTGCTGCGTGTAGTCGGCTTGGCGGAGCTTGGACACGCCCCAAGGATACGAGGCCGCGGGGACTTGCGATAGGCCACAAGGCGAGCCGCCCTGCCCACGGGCTGGTTTATCTTATCCGCTTGCTCAGTCTCGCGTGCCGACACTCTTTGTTAGAAGCGAGCGCGTTCGTATTGCTTCGGCCATGCGATTTGCTGCTTGAGAACGTGGGCAGCACGAAGCGGCCAGTAGGGATCGCGCAGGAGTTCCCGAGCCAGCAGGACTACGTCAGCCTGCCCGGTGGCGATGATGTGCTGGGCCTGTTCGGGTGCGGTAATCATGCCCACGGCTCCAGTTAGGATTCCCGCCTCTCGGCGGATGCGCTCGGCAAAGGGAGTTTGATAACCGGGACCGAGCGGAATGTTTGCCTTGGGAACGATGCCTCCCGATGACGAGTCGATGAGATCGACGCCAAGCGGCTTGACCTGCTGGGCGAGGGCGACGGAATCCTCGGCGGTCCAGCCCCCCTCTGTCCAGTCCGAGGCGGAGATGCGGAGCCACAACGGGAGACGGTCGGGCCAGACTTTGCGGACGGCTTCGACGATCTCGCGCAGGATGCGGGTGCGGTTCTCAAAGCTGCCACCGTACTGGTCAGTGCGAGTATTGACCAGCGGCGAGAGGAACTGATGGATGATATAGCCGTGGGCTCCGTGGATTTCGACAAGTTCGAAGCCAGCTTCGAGGGCGCGGCGAGAGCCCTCGGCGAAAGCGTGGGCGATGCGAGCGATGCCTTCGGCAGTGAGAGCTTCGGGCTGAATGGATTCCGGGGTGAAGCCCTTTGCCGTCGAGGAATAGATGGGACGCCAGCCGCCCTCGGCTATGGGAACGGGAGCGCCGTGATTGCGCCACGGGACGCCAGTGGAGGCTTTGAATCCAGCGTGGGCGAGTTGAGTTCCGGCTACCGCACCGTGCTGGCGGAGGAAGCGCACTATCCGTCCGAGGTTCTCGACGTGCTCATCCTTCCAAATGCCGAGGTCGGAGGGACTGATGCGACCCTCGGGGACTACGGCGTTGGCTTCGGTAAGGACAGTGCCCGCCCCGCCAACAGCCCGAGCGCCGAGGTGGACAAGATGCCAGTCGTTGGCGAAGCCGTCTTCGCTGGAATACTCGCACATAGGGGAGACGGCAATGCGGTTGCGGAAAGAAATATCGCGGATTTGGAATGTATCGAACAGGTTCACGACTTATGGATGATATCAAGAGACCGAGAGTTGCAATGAGGACTTCGCGGCATAAAATATATAGATGGCAGAGAAACGCACCAAAGCCGACAGGTTGGAGCGGCAGGCTGAACAACTGGAGAAAAGGGTAGATCGTAGCCCAGACGAGATCGAGAAAGAGCCGTCAACACTCGCACCGAAGTCGGACAAGCCGACCGTCCTGATCCCGATTGAGCAGCAGATTCAGCAACGCGCCTACGAACTTTACGAGCAGCGCGGAAGGACCGACGGTCGCGATTTGGACGATTGGCTTCAAGCCGAGTGCGAGGTAAAGGGCACGCAGGCGAACGCGGCAACGGCATAGCATCCGGGAATGAGGGATGCTATTGCAGCGTCCGAACTGCTGAAGCCCTACGATGCTCGCTTGATGCGGAGCTATCCGGTGAGCAGTCGGGTCAATCATGTGCTGAACGACGACGAGGAATGCTCTCGTCCGATAGAAGTGGCTGAAATACAAAATCGACTATTCTCCTAAAGGCAAGGCGGAAGCCGACCACCCGCTCCAAAGGTGCTGGTGTTACAATCCCTCGCCATGACCAACTTAAACCGGATCATCAAACAACTCCGAGAAGAACGCAGCCGCATCGACCGCGCAATTGTGGCTCTACGTGGAGTGAATTCACGCAGGGCACTGGGTGGACGTCCCAAGCGGAGACTATCAGCAGCCGCTCGTCGGCGAATCGCAGCAGCGCAGAGAGCAAGATGGGCAAAGGTTAAAGCTGGGAAGAAGTAACGATGCGCCTCACTATTGAAATTCCCGATCCACAGCAGGCAATTTCACGAGCTTGCCCCGTGCCACTGGCTACAAAGGGGGTGGCGTGGACAGAATCGTGTCTGGGAGAAAGCGCCAAGCTGACCGGGGTTTACGTCATTCATCACGGAGGGAGCATAAAGTACGTGGGCAAAACAGGTAATGCACGTTGCTACTGAGGGCGATCATATCTGGAGTTTGAACTCTCAGGACAAACAGAACCTTAGGAACGCAATTGCCAAACGCTTGATTTCGCGTCGGCAGCTTCAGCCACTATGATTGAGCATCCCTTGGAGGTTGGTGATGAACCGAGTAAGCATCGATCTTACGAACTGCTATGGCATCAAGAAGTTAACGAAGCAGTTTGATTTTTCACAGGGCCGAGTGTACGCCATTTACGCCCCCAACGGCGCAATGAAGTCCTCTTTGGCGCAAACCTTTCAGGATGTTGCGGCTGGAACTCCCTCCACAGACCGCATATTCCCAGCGCGGGCATCCGCGAGAAAGATCACAGACGAGAATGGCAGAGAGCTAACCAAGGAAAGCATTTTTGTCGTGCTCCCCTATGACGAAGAATTCGGCTACACCGAGAAGACATCAACCCTGCTCCTAGATGCCAAACTCCGCAAAGAGTATGAGCAGCTTTACGCTGAAATTGACAAAGCAAAAGAAACACTGCTCAAGGCTCTCAAGGAGCAAGCTCACTCCAACAGACCAATCGATCAAGAAATCGCCGACGCATTCAGTGCTGATGATTTCTACACGGCATTACATCGTATTAGGAAAGAACTAGAAGATCAGACCGAGACGCCCCTTGCCGACGTTCAATATGACAGGGTGTTTGATGAAAGAGTGTTGAATATTCTCGGCACGCAAGATGTGAGGACTGCTCTGGATGATTACATCAAGCGTTACAACGACCTCCTCGACGCTTCAACGTTTTTTAAGAGGGGGACATTTGACTATTACAACGCTGGACAAATAGCCAAGAGTCTAGCCAAGAACGGCTTCTTTGAGGCGAAACATTCTGTCAACCTTAACGACGGCAAGCGGATGGAGATTCACAGTCAAAAGGAATTAGAAGCCGTAATCGCAAAGGAAAAAGACGCGATTCTCAAGGACAAGGACTTGCGGAAGAAATTCGATCAAATTGCGACCATCCTTGAGAAGAATGAGACGCTTTGCGATTTTCAGAGTTACATGATGGAGCAACCGGCACTTCTCTCGCAGTTGTCGAACATCGCCAAGTTTAAGCAGGGTGTGTGGAAATCATGCCTCAAGGTGAAATACGATCTTTATCTTGATCTCATTTCCAAGCACGACAACGCACAAAAGCGACAGAAGGAGATCGAGGCAGAGGCTGCAAAGCAGAGAACGCAGTGGGAGGAAGTAATCCAGATTTTCAATGAGCGGTTTTTTGTGCCGTTTAAGCTGGATGTCAAGAATAGACTCGCGGTCATGCTTGGCAATGATCCCATTATCGATCTTGGGTTTACTTATTATGACGGGGCAGACAACGCGCCCATGAAGAAGGATGCACTACTCCAGTGCCTGAGCACGGGAGAAAAGAGGGCACTTTATATCCTGAATGTCATTTTTGAAATCGAAGTCAGGAAGAAGTCCAACACGGAAACGCTCATGGTCATTGATGATATTGCGGACTCGTTCGACTATCAGAACAAGTACGCCATAATTCAGTATCTCAAGGATATTCATGATGATCCTCGCTTCAAGCAGATCATCATGATGCACAACTTCGATTTCTTCCGGACCGTCGAAAGCAGATTTGTACCCTATTCACACTGCTTGATGGCGTCGAAGAATAGCACTGGCATAACACTGGATCAGGCAACAGGCATAAGGAACGTGTTCGTGAACGATTGGAAGAAGCATTTCTTCACTGATCCGAAGAAGAAGATCGCCTCCATTCCGTTTCTGCGTAACTTGGTTGAATTTACGACAGGGGAAGACGACCCTAAGTTTTCCAAACTCACATCGCTTCTGCACTGGAAGGCGGATTCTGCCACGATAACTGATGCTAATTTGAACGAGATTTACAAGGACATCTGCGGGATCGCAGGAGTCTCAGCCGATGGCTCGAAACCAGTAGTGGAGATCATCAAGACCGAAGCTGGCTCGTGCATGAAATCCGCCAGTGACAGCTTCGAGAACAAAATCGTTCTGGCAATCGCGATTCGACTTGTTGCGGAATCGTTCATGGCAGCGAAGATCAACGATCCTGCCTTTGTCGCAAGTATTGTCTCACATCAAACGCAACAACTGTTCGCAAGGTTCAAGGGGCAATTTGCGACGGAAAGTAAGGCTGTTGAGGTGTTGGATAGGGTCCAACTTATGACGCCTGAGAACATCCACCTAAACTCGTTCATGTACGAGCCAATCGTGGATATGTCTGGGGACCATTTGCGGAAATTGTATGGGGATGTGCTTGCTCTCCTCTAGCCTCGCCGACGCGGAAACCGGCCGCAAGTGGCGTGCGAGGTGAGCCAGCCGATCTGCCATAATGTTGCCCAACTAAGGCGAGGTTCACGGTCAGCACTGCTGGCGATTTCGATTCACACCATCACTGCTGGAGTTGACGATGATAATTAGCGGCTTTGACTGGCAGAATGCGAAGGTTCTCGTCACAGGAGCGTCTGGATTCAAAGGTGCATGGCTTTGCGCAGCCGTCCGCCAGTTGGGTGCCCAAGTCTACGGAACCGTCCGCAGTCAACCCCACCCTGCTTCGGCTTACAAGATATTTGGACTTGATGACATCGTCGTCGCGGCTGCTATCGATGTATCTGACCACCAGCAGGTCTATGACTTGGTCAACTCTATTGAGCCCGATGTAATCTTCCATCTCGCTGCCAAGGCTCTTGTGCCTGTTGGGCTGCGCGACCCTAGACGGACTTTTGACGTAAACATCAACGGCACCCTGAACATTATCGAGGCGTGCCGGAAACTGAGAGTCTGTAGCCGAATGCTGGTCTGCTCAACTGATCACGTTTTTGGCAATGTCGAGCCGTTCAACCTCCCCCAAGGCGGGTTCAAGGAAGATGCCCGTGTCAGCTATGGGGGACCGTACGACACATCGAAAGCCGCAATGGAACTGCTCGTGAGGAGCTATCACTATACGTTCTGGAGTGAGTTGCCTGCAATCGGTATCACCCGATGCGCGAACGTGTTCGGGTTTGGTGACACCAATTCCCGCAGGATAATCCCTGAGTTCGTCTCATCCGCCAAGCGAGACCGATTCATTAAGGTGAAGTACAAGAGAAACGGAAGGCAGTTTATTTACGTGACAGATGCCGTTGCAGGGTACATTTATGCCGTTTCGAACCTTGCCGAAGGCGGGCACCGCAAGAAAGATCGTCAGCCTAAGCCGCCGGGTCGAGTTCCTTTTACACCAACATTTCACTTCGCAATCGAGAACTATGAAGGAACCCAAGAACCCTACATAGAGGCGGGAGGTGTTGCGGAACTTGCTGCCAAGTTGTTCGGGGCTGATGTGGATTTAAGCGGTGCAGACTATGCACCGAACGAGAACAGGATTCAGGCTTTGAACTGTGCGGCAACTCGCAAGAATCTTGGTTGGGAACCGAAATTCTCGCTCAGTCAAGGTCTGAATAGATTGGGGCAGTGGTATGAGTCTCGTAATGACTCTTCCGAACTGCGGAAAATGATGCAGGACGACGTTGAGACGCTTACATCGACACTCCGATAACCGCGAGTCGTCCTGATGTTTCTTCCCGCGTCACCAACGATTCCTCACGCGTTGAACCCACTTCGCAGCGATGCCGGTATGTTCCCCGGACAGCAAGACGCACTCTTGTATCCGAACCTGAACACTCGTACATGCGAACCGCGTGATAATGACTGACTATGCCCGCACTCAGCAATGCTCCCACCCAATCCTCCGTTGTGGATCTGTGGATCGCGAACTTGAGCGGACAAGAGCCGCGACCCCTCCGGCCCACGCATCCGGTGCCCGCTCTGCGGCTGGTCGCCCCGCAAGGCAGACCGATGGTCTTGTACCTGCGGGCATGAATGGAACACCTTCGACACCGGGGGCGTCTGCCCCGCCTGCCTCCACCAGTGGACTGAGACCCAGTGCCTATCGTGTGGTCGCTGGTCTCTGCACTCAGATTGGTATGAGAAGTGACTCGGAATCGCTCTATGCTGCCAAGTCCGCGAAATTATTGAAGCCCTGCGATTGAAAGCCGAATCCAAGCACGCCATGGAGGTCGCTATGTACGTTGTCACTGGTGCATCTGGTCATACTGGAAGCGTCGTTGCAAGGACTCTGTTAAAGAATGGTGCCAAGGTTAGGGTGATCGGGCGGACTCCCGAACATCTGAAGGGTCTTGCCGCCGAGGGCGCAGAGCCGTTTCCTGCCGATCTTACCGACCCAACCGCCGTCACCAAAGCTCTGGTGGGCGCAAACGGGGCATACGTCATGATGCCTCCCAATCTTGGCAGCCCTGATTTTCGTGGATTTCAAAACCGAGTCGCTGATGCGATTGCGGCTGGTATCAAGGCATCTGGCGTGACCCATGCGGTCACCCTGAGCAGCATCGGGGCGGACAAGACTGAAAAGACAGGGCCAGTCATCGGACTGCATTACCTTGAGCAGCAGCTTAACCGCATCGACGGCTTGAACGTGCTGCATCTTCGGGCTGGCTACTTCATGGAGAATACGCTCGCACAGATTGGGGTCATTCAAAAGATGGGCATGTCTGTCGGCCCGCTGCGTCCCGACCTGAAGCTCCCCATGATCGCCACGCAGGACATTGGCGAGGCAGCCGCAAATGCCCTGCTTACTCTCAATTTTCGCGGGAAGCAGACATGCGAGTTGCTGGGACAGCGGGACATCAGCATGGGCGAGGCTGCCCAGATCATCGGGAAGGCCATTGGCAAAGCCGACCTTCGATATGTTCAAGCGCCGGACGAGCAGGTGCGGCCCGCGCTGATCCAGATCGGCATGTCGCCCAATATGGCCGATCTCATCCTTGAGATGTCTGCCGCCCTGAACTCAGGCCACATGCGAGCTTTGGAGCCGCGTTCGGGACAAAACACGACACCGACTTCTTATGAAGCGTTCGTGACCGAGGAGTTCGTTCCCCTCTATGAAGGCAAGTCGGCAGCGGCGTAACTGCGAGTGACGGCTGCGAATAGCGAGCCCTCAGTAATCGCTGAGGGCTCAAATGCTCCGATTCGTCCTCGGCCAATCTATCCGCCAGCGCCCTCCCTTCGCTGGCAGCCAGAACAGAGTCTTCATCGGCGTGCCCCGCGCATGGTGGTATAGCACAGCCGTCCGCTCGTAAAACCCGCGAGTATGCCACGAATCGTGAAAACCGAACTTCTGATAATCGAGATGGTGGCAGAACTCGTGGCAAAGTGTGCTCAGGAACGTATCGAATGAGGTGATTTCCTTCCGCACCGCCGTCCGCATCCAGACCCGGATCAGCATGGTTTCGGGAGTGTAGTCCCCGAAAAG
>Ga0187818_10000061_pt1 | contig 28946 bp, 21 predicted proteins | sample NC_wetland_sal_i_14_FD_130581 | JGI IMG/M metagenome (GOLD analysis project Ga0187818, IMG submission 130581) | Wetland sediment microbial communities from Neuse River Estuary, North Carolina, USA - SO4_3 | ecosystem: Environmental > Aquatic > Freshwater > Wetlands > Sediment | place: USA... | reverse complement strand
CTTGAGGGCCTTGGCCTGGGTATCGGAAGCATCGATTTTGAATGCTTCATTGACCGCACTTTGTGCCTCGTCGAGATCTCCGTCCTGGAGCGCCGCCTCCGCCCGGTTAAGCGCTCGGCGAAGTCCTGTTGCCCTCTCCTTGGCTGCTCGAACCGAGTCGCGGAACGACAGAAGATCGTTGTTCTTCGCGTCCAGCGTCACCGCTTGATCGAGCAGGCGCAGCGCATCATCGTAGCGCTGGTCCATGCAGGCTGCATCCGCCTGGCTTCGTAATGCCCGCGCCTGTTCGATCTGTTGTCGTTGCCGGAGGCACTCCTGTACAGCGTTCATCAGCTTCTGCGCATGAGTATTCTCGCGATCGATCCGCAGCACTTGCTGGAGCTGCTCCCTGGCCCTGGTCCATTCTTCTCGACCGACCGACACCTCCGCCCGGTGCACGAGCTGTGCCACGGTTTCCGATTTCACGTGTTCCTGCACTTGCATGAGATCGAAGGCAAAGTCTCTCGCCGTGGCGTAGCGCTCCTCCCGATTCTTCGCAAGGGCCTTGCTTATGATGGCCTCTAATTCGACAGGGTATTCCTTCAGATATGCGCTGAGAGGTGGCGGCGGATCGTTCACGATCTTCAGAAGTGTTGCCGCCGTCTCACCCGCATCAAAGGGCAGCGCACCGGTCAGCAACTGAAAAAGAACCACGCCGGTGGCGTAGATATCGGTGCGGTTATCGAGTTCCTTGGACTGCAACTGCTCCGCCGACATGTAGTGCACGCTGCCGATGATCTGGTCGGTCTTGGTGAGACGCGTGTCACCGCCGATACGCGCAATGCCGAAATCCACAATGACGGCCATGCCATCATTCACGCCGTCCTGCAGCACAATGATGTTGCCAGGCTTGATGTCGCGATGGATCACCCCGCGCTGGTGCGCATAGGCAAGGCCATTGCAAACATCGATGATGATCCCTAGTCTTTCCGAAAGAGTTAGCGAGACTCCTTTCTGGAGCAGCGACTCCAGGCTGGAACCTTCCAGGAACTGCATGACCAGGTATGGATTGCCGTCCTGCTCGCCGAAGTCGTAGACGGTGACAATGTTTGGGCAATGCAGGGAACCGGTAGACCTGGCTTCCGACTTGAACCGTTCGAGAAGGTTCTGGTCCCCGCCGCGGGTGATCATTTTGATCGCGACGTAGCGGCCAATCTGGGAGTCGACGGCCTTGTACACAACTCCCATACCGCCGCGGCCGAGAATGCCCTCGACGTTATATTTCCCTATCTTTGTGGGGTGGGACGCCATGTTGAGGTCCAGCCAGATCCTCTCGGGGGAAGGATTTCCACAGAAGCTCCCAACGCTATAAATTAACACGAAACTTGCGTGCTGGAACTGGGATCGTGGACAGGGACGACTTCGACGGGCAGTCTCTCCAGCAGGCAGGGGGGGCGGCTGAACTCGATCGAATCTGCCCCAAAGCTGACGACCAAAAAGAGTGGTCCCTGAAGTTCCGGGTAGCGGACAAGCGTTCGTTACTGCGGAGCGATCGCCGGTTGCTGCAAGGCTGGGTCCACCGCCTCTAATCATCCCTGGCTTTTGCCGGCATTCGGGGTTTGCTTAGTGGTAAAGCTTTACCTTTTCGTAAGCCCTGGAGTAACATGACCGTCTCTTTGTCTATGAAGCTGGCTATCCACGCAACCGGAAAGACCGATGTGGGCCGGGTGCGAACGAACAATGAGGACTGCATCGGGTTCGACCTGCGCCGCGGAATCTTCGTTTTGAGCGACGGCATGGGTGGGCAGGCAGCCGGTGAGGTGGCGAGCAAGATCGCCGTCGACACGGTGATCGGCTACTTCCGGCGGCGGGACGATCACGACCGCCGGGACAAAGTCGTCGGGCGTGAATTTGCGGGTGTTTCCGCACGTGCCAACGCCCTGGCCAATGCGATCCAGCTGGCGAATCAAGCCATCCACACCGCCGCTACGTCAGATCCGAACAAGGCGGGCATGGGAGCAACCATCGTCGCTCTTTGCATCGCGGAAAGTCTCTTTTCCATTGCCCACGTTGGCGACAGCCGTATCTACCTCATCCGTGCCGGAGCGATCCAACGGCTCACGAGCGATCACTCATTTGTCACGGAGCAGGTGCGGCGCGGCATGATCAGCCAGGAGGAGGCTGAGCGCTCGCCGATGCAAAACGTGATTGTGCGAGCACTCGGATCGGACGAGACGGTTGAGCCTGACCTTGCTGATCATGAGTTGACCGCCGGGGATCTGTTGCTTCTTTGCTGTGACGGATTGACGCAACGGCTCACGGACGGCTCGCTTCTGGAACTGGCGAATCGGGCAGCAAATCTCGATCAAGCTTGCGACGGACTAATCCAGGCGGCAAAAGACGCGGGGAGTGACGACAATATAAGCTGCATTCTCGTCCGCGCCGCAGAGCGCACCTGGCTTGAAACTCTCTTTCGGTGACCACGACTAACGGTCATTCCAAAGAATGACTGCGGACAGCTTTCAGGCTCTCTGCTCTGTTTCGCGGCCAATCCTTCCGTTGCCCATTGCATGGCGTCCTCAAATCGTCGGTCCTTCTTCCCCCCACCTGTGAAATCTTACGGTCCACTTCTGCCAATAGCCTTCGGCCCTCTGAAGAGACGCTGCTGTGGGATGACAAACTCTGCTCCTTCCTTCTACTGGATCCTCAAAGTTCTCTTCATTAACATGAACTCCCTGCGATCCCTTCATCTCTTTCGTGCCAGACCATTTGGAGGCGGCAATGTTCTCCTCGGAACAGGTTGGCGTGTAGTCAAGCCTGTATCGCTTGCGATCATTCACTTGCCAACCGACAACTGCGGAATCGCTGAACCGAGTCTTACCTATATAGGGATCGGCGGGCCTTCCGCGCATGTCGAGGGATAGTTCGGCATGAGCAATCGCTTCTTCGATGCTGCCATGCATCTGCCCGCACCATTGCTCACGTGGCGCTTGCTCTGCCATCGCCTGAGCTTGTTTGTATGGTGTCAATGGTTTCCCCGGTCTTGGGCTCTTCGCCATGTTCACCCTCTCTTTCATGAGGAAGCCCCGGCACGGCAATGCTCAGATCAAAACAACGGGCTCTGCCAACAACTTGCCTTCGCTGATGGGGGGATGTTCACTCAACCTACTTCACGACTTGCGCCACGCAGCGTAGCGCCGACCACACCGCCGGATTGAATACGTTAGCTCCGCTGACCTGCAACTGATAGCTGTAGGTTTCCGGCTTACCATCGACCATGACCGGTCTGTCATTGTTCTTAATTGTGTACTCAAGTTCGTTGGCGCCGGTGTGGTGAGCGTAGCCATCCGCAACGAAGTGAGAAACAGCCCAGGGCCCGCTGAATGCGCCGAGCGGGACGCCGTTGCTGGTGATCTGCACGTCTTCGTTGCCCGTCCAGTTAAAAGTCTTTGATTCGCCGGTGCCCGAGAGGGTATCGGTCCCGATCTTCAGGGCAAGGTCCGGCACATTACTCGCGGTTTGATGCAGCGTGAAACTCACGCGAGGTGTGGCGCTTCCGGCAGGGTACAGAGTTTGGCTAATCGCTGCCGCGTTATTGAAAAAAGCCACAAAGTTCGGATTCAGTTTCACTGCGGCGGGCAGCGGTTCAAAACGCGCACCCTGTTTGACGAGATACTGCTTGAGGCTTTGGTTATAGATCGTCCAGAAAGCTCCCGAGTCCGGCGCGAACACCTGATTCAGTTGGGCGATATTGAGATCCGGCGCATTGGGGTTGTTGCTAAATGGGTAGGAGTGCGTCAGCGTTCCAAGTTGTGCGCACAAGGCTTGTCCGGCGCCATTCAGCGGGCCTTTTGGTCCGGCATTGATGACCGGCTCGGCGTGATTGAAGGGCGCTTCGAGCAATGCACGGGCTACCAGCTCGATGTGAGCCTCCTGGTCCACATTGGCACTGTCGAGGGTCGACGCGGCAGCAGCAATTCCTTGCGCCCTCGCGTTGTTGGATTGCACTATGAGAGTCGGGTCGGCCTGATTGCCGGACTGCTGGTCCATGGCTACCTGAAGGTTACGAAGAGCGTCAATGTATTTTTGATTGGCAGGCTGAATGTACTTCGGATTATCGGTCGAGCCCCCGGGCGGAACGACCGTTTGTACGGGCTGAAAAGCATTCTTGATTTGCTCGCGCTCCACATTGGTGTTCTGCGAAACAAACCAGAACAGTTCGAGCAGCGTAGAACTCTGTCCGGAAAGCTTGTCCAGCTTGCGCTTAGCGTCGGGGAAGCCGGTAAAGCGCAACACCTCAGCGGTCTTGAGCACGCTTCGCCACTGGTCGACAAAGTCGCTGTAGTAGCGCTGACGGAGCGCCTGCTGCAGCTTGTCACGATCGAGCGACTCGGAGGCGATCTTGCCGAGCACCCACTCTTCATTGCTCAGATAGCGCGAAGGCTGCTGCAGCAAAGACTCGGTAGCAGCGAATCCCGATTTAGTGAATGCTCCGCGGACTTCGTTCTTGCTGACCACCGTGTCGGCACTGTCCTTAAACTGACGATTGAAACTTACGGAAGGATTATTCCGTCCGGCCTCATTCAAGAGGGGCCAGTAATAGCGGTCGATGCCAACGAATTTCGCCAGGTATCCCCGTGCCTGAGCCACGGTCCGCGGTTCGTTGTCCGAGGAATAAGGATTTTCTTTAGCAAGCTCGCTGGCATAAAAGTCGAATTGCTGCTTGGCCAGACTGACCTGATTGGGGTCCAGCTCTCGACCGCTCTGCCAGTAACCCATCAGGACGGGCGAGAGGAAGTCCACGGTGCTCTTCTCGTGATTCGAGGTTGTGATCAGGTAGGCTCTTAGGGCGTTATAACCTTTCTCGTAGGAGTCGCTGGGGCCCGGAGTCTCGGGAAGGTTGCGCAGCACATCGCGGATCTGGTCCTGGGTGTTGCCAAACATCAGATCGCGGAAGCGGGCGAAGTAAAGCTGGCGGACATCCGGATAGAGCCGGTCTCCGCTGTAGAGTCCCCAGCGCAAGTGCAGCGGCGCGCCGTCCCTCTGGTATTGAGACAATTGCGCGACGAACTGCCGGAGCTGGTCCAAGTGCTGCAAGTCGCCGAGGGAAGCAAGCTGTCCAGCCGACAGTCGCCCCGAAGGAACCTGCCGGGCGGCGGCAGCCAGCTGTGATTGAAGCGAGCGGTTGCCGATAAACGAGACTACCAGGGCGATCGCCCAGATGCCAAACAGAGCCAGGACAACGATCAGAGCGACGCGGCGCAGCATATTGATTTTGCCGCTGATGCCGCTGGTGCTGAGGGCAACTCTGTCTTTCAGGACGACGTCGTTGAAGAGCCGGGTCAGGAACGTCCACTGGGGTACTTTCCGCGAGCGCGAGACGGGGGCGGCGGGCATGGCGGCTTGGCGGAGCTGCCCGGCGCTGAACATGCGTGTTGCACCCGCATCAGGCGTGGACCCGGCAGCGGTTTCACGGGCGACCGGCGCAACGTCATCGATGGTCACGGCTCGAACGCCCGAAAAGTAGAAGCCCCGCAGAAAGGGGTTGGACTGCAGCTGACTGGGCCGTGCGAGACTGACCAGAAAATCGACGAGCAGCGCCCGGAGCTTCCGCATTTCGCGCGGAAACTCGTAGATTGCGGGCAACTTGTCGGCCTGATTCTCGCGGCTTAGCACGTCCAGCCGCCGCTCCGAGAGCGAATAGAAGAGATCGTCGAATGCTTTGGTCAGCCGCCGCGATTCTTCTTCCGCATACACTCCGCTGTGTGGCGGCCGCAAGGGAAGCGTCGATCCCAGAACTTCAGCAACTTCCTCCTTCGTCAGATTCTGGACGAATTCCGCAAAGAACGGGACGCGATCGCATTTGGTGAACAGCACATAGACGGGGAAGTTGATGCCGAGCGCGCGGCTCACTTCCTGCAAGCGGGCGTTCAACTTCTTCGCTGCCGCCGGAACCGATTCACTGGCTCCGGGCTGGAGAAAGCTCTCGCACGGGAAGCAAACCACGGCTCCACGCGGAGCCTGGTCGCTGCCCCGCACCGCGCCAGAGATGCGGCCCGGTTGCAGGTGTCTGAGCAGGCGCGACCATCGCGCTGGATCGCTGGCCAGGCTTCCGCCGCAGTCTACGAACAATGCCTGACGCGTGTACCAGAGATTCGCGGTCTGCGTGGGAAGAATATTGTTGTCCTGATACACCTGGCCGGCCAGCAGTTCGGGATCGAGGCCCGAATTCACCACGGTCGTGGTCTTGGTCGAACCCGGCTCGCCGATCAAAATAATGACGGGCCACTTCGACAGACTTGCGCCCGCCTGCCCGGAACTGCGCAGCCGGCGTACCGCATCGTGGATGACCAGATCCACATCCTGGGCCGGGCCGCGGGCGGCTTCGCCCAAGCCTTCCGTGGCTTTCTGGTTCCGGCGATGGAACCACAGAAAAACCCCAGCACCGATCAGTCCCAAAACTGCCAGTATGCCGCGAAGGATCCAAAGGTCCGACCCGTGGAGATTCAGCCATATCCCCAGGAACCAGACCAGGATCAGGTAGACGACGAGCGCGGCACCGGTTACAAGATAAACAACCATCAATCCTCTCCTAGGCGGCTAGCCTTGAAGCACCAGAGGCCAGGACAACCTTGAAGATCAGAAACAAAACGAAGGTGGCGGCGATAGCGGCCACCGCTACGATGGCCAGTTTACGAATTAAGGGATCCGATTTAGTGATCCGCACGACATCGTTGGGGATGCCGCCGGCCGGAGACAGCGCTCCCCCGGCACCGCGCACGCGACGGATCTTTTCGCGAATCGTCGTCATGATCGACTGCAGCTCACCCCGGCCACCGGCAGCGTATCGCCCCTGAAAACCTAAAAGAAGGCAGAGGTCGAAAACTTCCAGTACGTCAGCCACTTCCAGAGAATCACTGCGGGAGAGCGTTTTCTGCAATTCCTGGAAAACGATCTCGCCCGCGAGTTGGTGACCATACAGTTCCGCCTGCAACGGAAGTCGCGGCCAGTCCGAGAACACCGGGTTGCGTGAGACCAGGACCGACTCGTCAAGAAAGGCGACGACAGCAAAAAGGGCACGGCGCACATCTTCCTGATTGTAGCCGCGGCTCAGCGCGTCCTGCTCGGCGGTCTGCAACGCTCTCTTCATCTGGGCGCGGAAGCTGTCGGCGCTGGTCACGTCCTGGCGCCGGGAACGCAAGCGAACAATGGCCGTAAAGACTTCCTGAAAAGACAGGGCCAGATTCCAGCCGCGACGGTCCATCGCAGTGCTGGAACCGCGGTAGCTGGCTAACGGTGAGATCGGAGTGTTCATGAGCTCGCCTCAACTGTCGAGGATGACCACCAGTTCCAGTTCGGGAGAGGGAATGTCCCCGGGAACGTAAACTCCGGCGGTGTGGGTCTGCATCAGGTGTTCCCAGCACGGGCCGAAGCGGTTGATCATGAAGTACTGGTAATCGACTCTGGCAGAAATGCTGGACGGTGGCACGGAAAGATGAGTTAACTCCAGCCCGGGCAAAGCGCGTTTCACGAGCTCGCGGACAAACTTCGCCGAACATACTTTTATGAGCTGCTGGCTTTTCAGGATCAGGTCGGCTTCACCCATGGCGGCGCCAATTCCCAAAATCCAGCGGGAACGTTCGAAACAGCGCTGATCGCGAATTACCCCTTCGTAGAAATATTGCGCGACCTTCTGCAGCGGGATCGTGATCGCCTGCGACGGCACCACGACTTCGAGTAGCCGCCGAATGTGTTCGTCCAGCTGGCGGAAGCAGTCATCCAGATGGCGATGATCATACGCGGGCAGAGTGCGCGGATGCACCTCGAGGCCGAAGGTGCACAGTGCCCCGCCCAGCCGTAACATCTCGCTATACAACTCTTCCGGGTGACCGTGCTTGGAAAGGAGGGCATGGCGAAGCGGGGTCAGGCTCGAATTGATGGCATGCAAAAACCAGAACAGCGAAACCTGTCGCGCCGAAAGCCCGGCGCGAAACTTTCCCTCCTCGCTCCGATCCAACCATACCGATGCGCTTTTGTCCTCCAGGATATCGACCAGTCTTCGCAGCATGCCGACCAGGGGGTCACTGGCGCTGATTTTTACACAGGGAGGAATGAAGTTCGTGTCGTATACCAGACGTCCCGAGGAGTCCCTCACCACGCGCGCGATCTGGAGTGCGGTATGCCGTTCGGAAAGCTCGCTTTCCATCAGAAGGCGAATATTTTTCCGCGCCAAACGCACCGGTTTCTCATCCCGTCCCGTGTTCTCGTCATGCAGTTCGTGAGTGGCGCCGAGGTAGCGTGCGTCCGGGGCAACCTCGGGATCGACGCTGCAGTTCTGGCCGTCCGGAGAAAGGCTGTTGATCGCCAGGTAGATTTTCAAATGATCCGCCACCGGAGAGAAGAGTTCTGTAACATTCCTCGCTTCCGGCAGGGGATCGCTTTCCGGCATGTCGAAAGGCAAGCCGTCCTCGAACAACCCGTGGGCGTGAAGCACGCTCACGGTGCCGTTGCGCAGTACCTCCGGATCCAGCGCGTACGCCGAAAATCCAAAAACATTGTTCCACAAGTTCGCCGTCGCGAAATGAATCGAGTCCTCGAAATACCGGCTCTGGGCTTGGAAATGCTGGGGCGCCAGATACATGCCTTCTGACCAGACCACCTTGGACAGCCTTTTCATAGAGGCACCGCGAAATTGCAGAACCATTCTCTCCCCAGCCGGGCTTTTTCCGAAGCAGAAAATCCGCGCTGCGAATCTTGGCTGCGGCTTTGCAGTTTAGGTAACGAATCTGTAAGTGGGCACGATCCTAGGGCGTGCACTCTTTACTGTCAAGTTGCAACCGGTGTATGCTCGGAATTAACTGGAAATACCGCGCCCCCAGCGAATTTTCGCGCCATGCGCTTCCTCGACAAATACGACCTGCAGGAGCCGATTACGGGCGGGCCGATCAAGATGTATGAGGCTTTGGAGCCCGACACAGGTCTGCGACGCCTGATCCAAATTCTGGAGTGGAAAGAAGCGCCGGCCGAGGTTTCCACGCTTCAGGTCCTCGAGCATTTTCGGCAAACCGCACCCGACCCACCAGGCATCATCCTGGACGCGGGACGGGTCGAAAAGACAAACCAGATTTACCTCGTAACCAGCTTTCCAGCCGATCCACTTGCCGTGCAGCGATGGGTCAACGCGTACCGCGCCAGGTCAGGAACGGCGGCGTCTGAGCCCAGGCCGGTTTCTCCCGAGCCGGCAGCCCTCCAGTCGGCCACGCCCACTACCAGTCCGGCGCGGGAAAGCACGGATCGCGCGCAGCCCTGGACTCGCCACCAACCCGGAGCTTTTACCAAGGAATTTCTCGCCCTGTTGGATGGCAGCTACAAGATCGCATCCACGCCACCGCCCGTGCCCCCACAGGCCGAGACCACCAAGGAACCGGGAGCTTTCACCAGGGAGTTTCTGTCGCTTTCGTCGAGCGCTGCCCAGGAAGACCAGCAAGACAAGGCGCCTGTGGGGTCACCGACCGGGGCGTCCGGATTATTCGAGGATGTCCGGCAGGGTCCTGCGACCTCAGCCTCCGTGCCGCCCGTCCCGGAGCCGATGGTCGACAAAAGAACAGGGGAGTTTACCCGCTACTTTCGAGGTTACTCGGAAGCGCCCTCCGTGCGGCCGGCACCCTCGTTTTCTCCGACGTCAGATGTTCTGGGCACTCGCGCTCCCAAGCCCGAGGGCGGCCAAGACTCCCCGGGCGAAATTACGAAGTTGTTGAAGGCGGACATCGCTGCGCCATCGGAGGTTCAGGGAGAGCCCCCCGCGGGCTTTGGCCTGGGTTCCGGAACGTCGCCTCAGTCCCCTCGATTTGCTCCCGATCCGGTCCCACGGCAGCCAACTCCCCTGAGAGATCTGAGCGCCTCCCGTGAACTGGCTCCGCCAGCGAAGCCTTCTTTTGAGCCTGCATGGACGGAGCAGACAACGAGGACGACTCCAAGGTCCGTTTCGCTCGGTACGCCATCGCCTCGACCGCCGGTTGCATCGCAGCCTACCCCAGGTAACTCTCTTGAGCCAGCGTGGAGAAAAGAAGAGAAATCAGGGACGACGCAGTTGATTACCCCGCCTGGAGTACAGCAACCATCGCCAGAGCCGGTATCCAGGGGGCCAAGCGAGTTTACAAGGATTATCTCCGCCACCTCTGTTCCCGGCGGCAGCCCACCGCCACCGAGTCCAAGTCCCGCCATGGCTCCGCCGATCCAGGTCCCTTCCGTGCCGGTGCATATTCCATCGATGACAGCACCGCCGGTTGCCGTGCCCGTTCCCGCGGCGCCTTACGTTCCGCCAGTTCCAAACTTGGCGGCGATGCACACTCCACCTACCCCGGCCCCGGTGCCTCCACCTGTACCCCAGCCGGCCCCGAAGCTGGTTTCTTATCTTCCACTGATCATTACGCTGAATGTTCTGCTGATCGTGGCCGTCGCGATTGTTCTCTACTTTGCTCTGAAGTCACATCATTAAACTGCATAGGGTGGGAGCAAGCGATTGCGCTCGCTATTTGCTGGGGGGAAGCACGATCAGAAGTTCCAACTCCGGGTTGGGAATTTCCCCAGGAACGAACACGGCAAAGTTTCGCGCCCGGCGAACGTAGTCCCAGGCTCCGCCCCCCTGATTGACGCTGAAGTACTGATACTTGAGCTTTACCGGAATGGTTGAGGGAGGTTGAACGTGTTGTAGTTGTACTCCGGGAAGTGCCTGATTGATCAAGTGTTCAACCTGAGCGGCGGAGCCCACTTTCAACAACTGAGGGGCCTTGCTGATAATTTCTTCCTTTTTCGCATCGGCCGAAAGTGCGAGAAACATCCGGGTGTTCGAGAAATACTTTTCGTCGCTCAACGCCGTTGCGTAGATGGAATTCTTCACAGATTGCAGACGCAGCGAAACAACATTTGTCGGCACCACCGTTTCCAGCAACGATCGCAACCTCTCTTCCAGTTCTGCGAAGAGCGGACCGAGCTGGTCATGATCGTAAAGAGGCAAGTCCCGCGGGTGCAGCTTCTGCGAGAAGGTGGTTAGCGAACCCGCCAGCGCCACCATGGCCGCGTAGAGTTCCTCCGGATGGCCGTTGCCGCGGCTGAACAAGTGATTAAAGAGTGGGAAATAACTGTTGACCGTGTAAAGCAGCCAGAAATCCGCAATATCCGAGGCCGTGAAATCCGCCAGACTCTGGTTTTTCTGCCGGCGATTGGAAGATAGCTGCGTGCTCCGCGCCGATAGGATTTCCACCGCGCCGCGCACCACGCCGGTCAGATAGTTGCTGGCGCCAATGTTAAGCAGCGGCGGCACGAATCCGTTATCGAGGCGGAAGGTTCCAGCTTCCGTCTTCTCGACCCGCGCCAGACGGAGGGCGGAATAGCCCTGTCGCGGCTCCGTCTCCGCCAGGAATCTGAGATTCTTACGCGCAAACTGGAGGGGCTTTTCTGTGACCCCGTCATTTTCGTCGCGAAAAAGACGCACTTCGGCAACGTAGCGAGAGTTGATGTCGCGCTTGGCCGAAGCAATGTTCAGGCCGCGGATGCGGTAATCGGGAACGGTGAGATAGAGGTCAATGCTCTTCGTGCCCGGGTCGAAAAACTCACCCAGCGCCTTGGAAGGAGGCGCCGGATCCGTGTCCGGGATGTCGAACAGCAGCCCGTCCGGAAAGATACCGGCGGCTTTCGAGAGCAGAAAGTCGCCGTCGGCGAGCCGCTCCTCATCAATGGTGATGGAAGTGAAGCCCCAAGGGCAAAACTTGAGAGCCTGCAAGCGAAAATTCAGACTGTCTTCGACAAAGCGGTCCTGTGCCTGTAAGTGTTGCGGGGTGAGGAAGGTACCCTTTGTCCAGAGGACCGGCTGCAGTTGCTTCATAGATTCTTGACGGAGCCCACGATAACAAGTTTCTCCCAAGAATCAAAGGTCAAATTGGCGGCCCCGGACGCGGAATCAGATCTGGATTCTTGATTTGTTTCCTGGAGACGCTCAGAATGGTGGCGCTTTGAGCAATCCCAAAAGGGAGGCCGCATGAAGCCAAAGTCGAACTTCGGCGAGATCAATCTCGACGTCAGTGTGGGCCGTGAGCCGCGGAAAAACCTTCCCCATGACGAAACTGCCTTTCGGATCGTGTTGATGGGCGACTTCGGCGGCCGGTCCAGTCGCGTGTCCTCGAACCGCCCCGTAAACCTGGAGACTCGTCAGCTCATCGCCGTGGATTGCGACAATTTCGACGAAGTCCTTGCCAAAGTCCAACCCGCGATCCGGTTGCCGGCAGGCGGGAACGCGGTAGGTGAGATGCTTACGTTTTCGGGGCTCGACGATTTCCATCCCGACCGGCTGCTCCGGCGGTCGGCCATGTTCCGCCGGCTCTGCGATTTAAGAGAGCGAGTGCAGGATCCCCGCGGGGTCGCCTCGGTTCTCGAAGAGCTGGGGATTGGTTCGTCCGTTCCATCTCGCGACGCGGCGGAGAAAGATCCAACGCGGAGGACAACGACCTCGGCGCAAGCCGCGCGCCTGGCGTCTGGCAGCCTTTTGGACGACATGATCGCTCAAAGCGAATCGCAGGGCGGGGAAAGCACTGTCCGGAGAAAAGATGAGCTACAGGAGTTCGTACAACGAGCGACCGCGGCGCACACCGTGCCCACCGCCGATCCTAGACAGATGGAAGTTCTGGCTATGATTGACCGCGCTCTCGGATTACAGATGCGGTCTTTACTGCACTTCCCGCCATTGCAGACTTTAGAAGCGGCTTGGCGGGCTGTGTTTTTGTTGCTCCGCCGCGTCCCCACCGGCCCACAACTGAAGGTGTATTTGCTGGACGTTTCTCAGGAAGAATTGGCGGCGGACTTACTCGCCTCTTCAGATCTGCGCCAGTGCGGAGCGTATCGCTTGCTCGTGGAGAAAACGGTGGCCACTCCCGGAGCCGAGCCTTGGGCCTTACTGGTAGGGAACTTCGTCTTCGGTCCCCGTCGTGCAGATGCTGAGCTTCTGGGTCGCATTGCAAAAATCGCCCGCGCGGTCGGGGCGGTCTTTCTGGCAGAGGCGAGTCCGGCCCTGTTGGGCTGCGAATCGTTGGCCGCGACACCTGACAGCCGGGACTGGGAAGAAGTGTTTCCCGACGAGGGCGCAGCCTCCGCCTGGAAGAGCCTGCGCCGGACGGCCGAATCCGCACACGCCGGACTCGCTCTGCCCCGCCTTCTTCTGCGCCTGCCCTATGGCAAGGACACCGCTCCCATTGAGGCATTCTCTTTCGAGGAGATGCCGGATGCTCCCACCCACGAGCACTATCTTTGGGGGAACCCAGCCTTCGCTTGTGCCCTGCTTCTGGCCCAGTCGTTTGCCGAAGAAGGCTGGCAAATGCGCCCGGGGCGTCACTTGGAAATCGATCGTCTGCCGCTTCACGTTATCAAAGTGGAGGGACAGAATGAAACCCAACCCTGCGCCGAAGCTCTGATCACCGAAACCACGGCTGAGACCATCCTGGAGAAAGGGCTCATTCCCCTCGCCTCCATGAAGGACCAAGATGCGGTTCGCGTTGTCAGGTTTCAGTCGATTGCCGACCCGCTGCAGTCGTTGGCGGGACCGTGGACGATCTAGTGGGATTTCGCGGCTACTCCATCAGCCCGTACTCTTTGAGTTGCGCTTCCGACCGCTCAATCTCCGGAATCAACACAACCCCTTCGGATCTCGCTCGGCCCGCCCACAGTGACGCTTGATCGTCACCAAGGCGAATACCAATCAGGTACTGTACCAACTCATCGTGCCGCGTGAGCCGCACCTCGAGGGCTTTGATTCGGCCATGATACGGGACAAACGCAATGTTAAAGACGGGACCTGGAGAATCGGGTTCGTGCTTGGTGGTGATGCGAATGTTGCCTTTCAGTTTGATCATTCCCGAGGCTCCATAGGCTCTCAGTTATCGTTCGGCTCGTCATTACAATGCTTTACCCGGATTATGGAAGGGCTTCTGCGCAGAGTCAAGTACACACTACGGCTCGGCAGCGTTCAGCACTGGAGAAAAGCATGCTCCAGAAGTCTGGTTACGACGTCCAGACATTCCTGCCGAACCTGGTCGGCTGGCACATCAACCTGGATGACAAAGTCGTCCACCAATTGCGAAAGCGGGCGCGATCCGTCGCAGCGACCCAGGAACTCCGCTACGAGGGGCTGAACGTTAACCGAATAGGGCAAGCCGCGGCCCATGTGGAGCGTCAAAGATTTCGCCCGCCAGCGACTGTCCGCATGTTCCAAGACATGTTCCAGCCGGACATGAGGCGCCAGTCGGAGTTTAGCCGCCAACAAAGCGTCCCGCGAATCATGTAACAAGTCGCGAGCCGCGAACAGGCACTCGACGTAGTCACCGAATGGTTCTTTTGGCGTCTGCGAACTTTCTTCCATCAGAATCCAATTCTTGCCGGAACGCAGACGCATCGTGATGAGGCCGCCGTAAATAGCCTCGACACCCCGGCTGCGGTAGTAAGTCATGTAGTCGTTAAAGAGCTCAGCGACGCGCTCCGCCGACGCCGGAATGTCCCGAATTCGTTCCTGCGCGTACTGAGGCGGATCCTGCTTGGTTCCCTGCATAACCCAGGCATCGCAGCCAGTACCATTAAGCCATTCGGCCAGGTGCTCTTGCCAGGTTTCTCCCCGAACCTGAGCCCATTCACACAACATCTGAAAGTAACCGGTCTCATTCAGGTGGGCCGAGGCCTGCTTCACGAAGAGCCGGCAGAGGCCATCTAACTCCATCGGGTTGTCGCAAAAGAGATAGCGGTCCTTCGGGCTGATGAAGAACGGCGGATTGGAAACGATCAAATCGAACTTCTGCCCCTCGGCTGGTTGGAAGCCGTCCCCGCTGACGAACTCCACATTCTCGATCCCATTCAGCCGGGCGTTGAAACGGGCAAATTCGAGTGCTCGTGGATTCAGATCGGTGGCAAGTATCCGGTCGCTGTGGCGCGAGGCGCCAAATGCCAGAATCCCATTGCCGGTTCCAATGTCCAATGTTGCCTGGGAATGGCGCCGAACCGTGAGGCGAGACAACAAACGGCTGGTCGGGTTCGGCCAGAGGACAAGCTCCGGATCCTCGCTGTCAATCTTGGCAGTATGGTCGGAGGCGATCAGGAATTTTTCCGCGGGGACCAGCATCACCTCCGGGACAAGTTGGTTGCCCTTCTGCGTAAGCAGACCCGCGGTTAGCAGGAGTTGTGCTTCGCGCTGTGGAACGAAGTCGCGGACAGACTCGAGTTCCTGGGTCAGCCCCAGCCAGAACCATCGGACCAACGTGTTAATGCGGCTAGGCTCCCGCGTAGCATCCAGGAGACGCGGCAGATTGCGAAGCCGAGATGACGGCAGCTCGTTCACACCGATCTGGTTAAGAAGCGAGTCCTCGGTGTAGCCAGCATCGGCGAAGAAAGCGCGCAACTGCTCGGCGTCGGATTTGGAAATCTGATTCGGCACGCTCACATCCCCCGGATTCGAGTCTTGCACTTTCCGGTGAGATCAGGAAAGCAATCTTGCGTAGCGACACAATATTACACGTCCGATCTCAGCCCGGGATGGAAGCGGTTGAGACAGGCGGAGGGGTGAAGTCTTATGGAGGCATGCGGCGCGGATTTCACGGAGTCCTCGGCGAGATGCAGCCGGCTGTCGTATGATCTGGATTGCGTGCCTTATGTTGCCTCCGGAGGAGTATGAGCGTGCGGTGAGGAAGGCCGATTACCACGTTCAAATTGCAATTCAGAAAGTCGATATCGCGCCCAGTGAGGCGATCTTAAGCGGCACGGTCGTCCGGGTCTTCCGCGGTCCCGCTGAACTTGATGGTAGAGGAATGCAACTGAAAGTCAATTGCTTCAGTCCTGAAGAAGACAATGACTGGGCACCCGACGGCATCCGCCGATTTCCGGCGCCCGCGCTTCGGGCCGGGCGCATACTCGAGGCGTTCATCGTGCAAACCCCTGCGGGACCTGAAATTACAGCCGATCTCTGCACGCTCATCGACTCGGCCACGGATCGACCGCAGATGAAGTGATTTGTCAGAAACCGCATATCTCGACGAGTTTGGCTTGTGTCTTCGGCCCAGGGATACCGTCGACCTTCAGTCCGTACACTGTCTGAAACTCAGTGACAGCTTTCTTGGTCTTTGGCCCATTGATGCCATCGACTGGTCCGGCGCCGAAGCCGGCAGCGTTCAGCCTGTACTGCACGCCGGTTAGGAAATCAGGCCGCGGCGGGCCATTTCGACGGCCCTTAATTTTGATGGGAGCAAGACGAATGAGAGGCTGTCCGGCTTTGCGCGCTTTAAAAGCGGCGAAGGACTGCTTTATGACATCGGGCTCGTGAGATGCCTTCTGAATCACTACCGCGGGGTATACCGGAAAGGCAAGGTCGACACCGTCCTCTGGAGTCTCCACCGCACGCATGCCCTCGAGCAGCAGCACGCCGCCTTTGAAGACCTCCATGCCGTATTTCTCCAACGCGCCGATCACTTCCATGCCTTGAAACAACGCGGCACTTCCTTTGGCGGCGGTCGACGCGATTTTGTAGCCGCCAACGGCGTTCCAAATTCCACCGCGCTGCGCCAGCTCAGAAAGATCCGCGATAAACTTACCGCCGTAGTCGGCGAAACGTACGCCTTGGACGGTACGGACGGCGATCATGCTGTGGCGCTGAATAGCGCCCGCGCTGTCGGCCCACTCGATGGCGAACACGACGACACCATTTTCAGAATTTGCGGCATTTGCAACTTCCGCGATAGATTTGGGTACACCCAGACTCCGGAGCCGGACTCCCTGTTTGGTAAGGAACGGCACCAAATCATCGATCCACGCTGCAAGCTTGTACTTAGACCCAACCTTCGCAATACCGGCTAAGGGCTTCCCCAGCGCCTGGGCGGCTTGGCGCGCAGTCAGAAAGAAATTTCGTGCTCCCCCTTCGGCGATTGACGCCGCATTGTTTACCGCCGTGAACGTGCAAGGGCCTGTGACGCCTCTCGTGGTAACGGCCAGACGTATCATCCGAGTCTGGGCCAACCTTCCGATCATCCCGCCTGCCTTCGCGAGCGGGCCGACAAGCACAAGCATTCGCATAGCATCAGTTGCGTAGCCTTTGACCCCGCCCTCAGCTACGCCTTGACCAAATCGCAATGCATCGACCGTGCTCGAGCCGACATCCATGGCGGTCGCTGTAAGAGTCGCGATTCCGATGGCCCACCATTGAGGGTTGTCTTCTACCCATTGACCTAGAATCTTGTCACTTTCTCGCTTTTGCTGATCCCACCAGTCGGCCAGTTCTGAGAGTGCCATACTTCCTCCTTCGAGGGGCTGATCATACCAAAAAATAGACCTTGCCTTGTCCCCCAATGCTTTTCGGTGGATTTTAGAAATAGGGCAGTACCCGCCTGCAGTAATCCCTTGACTCCATCCCCCAACTGTGATATTCCATTGCCGCACGATAGGGAAGCCAGAACGCGTGGGCTGCTTCTGGCCGACTGGTGGCTCTCCTTGGCCGTGTTTTCACTCTCTCTTCCCCCCGAGAACACCCGAAGCAGCGCCACGCGCCCAGGGTTGAGTTTCCCGGAATTATTCGAAAGGAAATGGAGTCGATATGGCTAGACAGAGCGCACAGCACAAACTGGATCGCGTTCGTCCTCCCCGCGTACAAATCACCTATGATGTCGAGGTCGGCGGCGCGATTGAAATCAAGGAACTGCCTTTCGTAGCGGGAGTCTTGGGCGATTTCACCGGCCAGCCCGATCAGCCGCTGCCAAGATTGAAAGACCGCAAGTTCGTCGAAGTGAACCCCGACAACTTCGACACGGTTCTCGAAGGAATGAAACCCCACCTCTCGTTTGCCGTCGAGAACAAGCTCAGCGATGATTCCGCCGCGCCCAAGCTGAAAGTGGATGTTCGCTTCAGGAGCATGGAAGACTTCGAGCCCGCCAACGTGGCCAAGCAGGTGAAGCCGCTGAAGGAGTTGCTCGACCTGCGGACCAAACTGTCGGATTTGCGCGGCACGTTGCAAGGCAACGATAAGCTCGAGGAACTGCTCCTCGATGCGGTTGGCAATTCCGAGAAGCTCGATAAGTTGAAGGGTGAAGTCGGGACTAAGGGTGGCGAAGGGGGCGGCAATGGCTAAGCAGGCTGAGCAACAGGTGGCAGCAACCACCGTTCAAACCGTGGAAAAGGGGCTGCTCGACCAAATCGTTGAACAGGGACGATTCGGCACCGATAACGTGGCCCGGGAGCGTGGCAAGAATCTGGTGAAGGAGTTCGTGGCCCAGGTCCTGGACGAGTCCATGACGGTCGCCAAGGACGCCGAGATGATGATCAACGCGCGGATTGCGCAGATCGACCATCTGTTATCCCTGCAGCTCAATGAAATCTTGCACAGTGCAGCCTTCCAGAAACTGGAGGGATCGTGGCGCGGCCTGAAGTATCTCGTGGATCACAGCGAGACCGGCACCAACCTGAAGATCCGCGTCTTGAATGTGAGCAAGAAAGAGCTGTTGCGCGATATCGAGAGAGCTCCGGAATTCGATCAGAGCGCGCTCTTCAAGAAAGTTTATGAAGAAGAATACGGGGTGTTTGGCGGTGCTCCGTTCGGAACGCTGATCGGAGACTACGAGTTCGGAAAGCACCCTGAAGACATCGCGTTGCTCGACGGAATATCTCACGTGGCAGCTCAGGCTCACGCGCCCTTCGTCAGCGCGGCGGCGCCGGACCTGCTCAACCTTGAAAGTTTCACGCAGCTGGATGCGCCGCGCGATCTGGCGAAGATTTTCGATAGCACCGAGTACGCCAAGTGGAAGTCTTTCAGGTCGGGTGAGGATTCCCGCTACGTGGCGCTTTGCTTGCCGCGCACTCTGGGCCGTCTTCCTTACGGAAGAGACACCAAGCCGATCGAGGAGTTCGCTTACGAAGAGCACGTCGACGGCACGGAACACTCCAAGTATCTGTGGACGAATGCCGCCTATTCCCTGGCGGCGCGAATGACGAATTCGTTCGCGGTGTACGGGATGTGCGTGGCTATGCGCGGAGTGGAAGGTGGCGGTTTGATCGAGGGCCTGCCCACGCACAACTTTTATACCGACGAAGGCGATATCGCGCTCAAGTGTCCGACCGAGCTTCCGATCACGGACCGGCGTGAAAAGGAACTGGCAGATCTCGGTTTCGTCCCCCTGGTCCACTGCAAGGGAACGGACTACGCAGCGTTCTTCAGCGTGCAATCGTGCCAGAAGCCCAAGACTTATGACACCGATTCCGCCAATGCGAATGCCAGGTTAAGCGCGCAGTTGCCGTACCTCATGGCAGCGTCGCGCTTCGCACACTATCTGAAAGCGATGATGCGCGACAAGATCGGGAGCTTCATGTCGCGCGAGGAGGCGGAGATCTTCTTGAACCGCTGGATCACCAAATACGTGACTCCGGACGATACAGCCTCTCCGGCGACTAAGGCTGAGCGTCCCTTGCGCGAAGCCCGCATCGACGTCTCCGAAGTGCCGGGCAAGCCCGGCGTCTATCGGGCGGTGGCGTTTTTGCGGCCGCACTTCCAATTGGATGAACTAACCGTCTCGCTCCGTCTGGTTGCGGAGCTTCCAGCACCCGCTAAGTAATGGGGGGGCTGGACCAGACATGCAACAACAGCCGCCGTAGTGGCTGGGTTTTCAACTAGGGTCCTTAAAAAACCTCAGCAGTGAAGGAGAAGGTGAGATGGCTGTAAATGCATACTTGATCATTGACGGGCGTCCTGGGCCGAGTACCAGCAAACAGAACGCCATCGACATTTTGTCATTCAGCTTTGGAGCATCGCAGACCGCAGTCATGGGCCCCGGTTCCTCCGGCGGCGAGTCTCGCGCCGGTCGCGCCGATGTTAGCCATGTCAGTGTCATGAAAGTCACGGACAAACTGACCCCTCTGCTCTTCGATGACTGCGTAACCGGGAACCTGTACAAGACCGTCGACCTCATCTACGACAAACCGGTCGGCGATTCCCAGGAAGACTATTTTAAGATCCACATGGAGGGCGCCATGATCACTTCGGTCCAGCTTTCGGGATCGAGTGAGAATCCGACTGAGTCCGTCTCCTTTGCCTTCTCCAAGATCAAGGTTAGCTATAACCCAGAACAGGACGACAAGTTGCTAGGTTTTGTCGACAAGGGTTGGGACGTGCTCAAGTTGAAGCCCTGGTAGGGCGGTGTTTGCTGACGGAAAAAGCCACTTGATGACAGGCGCGCTGAGAGCTCGGCAGTTTTTCGAGCAGGGGAAGGTCCGCGAAGCACAAAATGAGTTGACGGCGTATCTCCGGGAGCACCCTTCGGAGGTGCCGGAGCGAACCTTCCTCTTCGAACTCCTTTGCTTTTCGGGAGACTACGACCGTGCCGAAAAGCAGCTTGCGGCTCTTACCAACGACGACTCGAAGACGGAATTGGCAGCGATTCTGTATCGTTCAGCTCTGCACGCCGAGAGGATCCGTCACCGGGTGTTTGAGAACCAGGAGTTCTCCAAGGATCAGCCTGCGTCGCCACCCGGTCGGTTGAATGGGGAAGATTTTCACTCCATCAGAGACGCGGATCCGGACTTGGGCGCCCGCCTGGAAGTATTTGCCGCGGGCGCGTACTTGTGGATTCCGTTCGTGCACATCGCATCGGTTGAAATAGGAGCCCCGACGCGGTTGCGGGACACGCTCTGGGCCCCTGCTCTGGTGCGCACCGGCCCGGCCTTCACAGGACGCGAACTGGGCGAGGTTCTGATTCCGGCCGTCTATCCGTTCTCGTGGAAGGATTCCAACCAATCAGCCTGGCTGGGACGAATCACGCAATGGGCGGCGGATGACGAAGGCAAGGAATACCCTTCCGGACAAAGGGTTTTGTTGGCTGACGGCAAGGAGATCCCGTTCCTTGAAATCAGATCTCTGGAGTTCGTCCAAGCCGAGCCTAGTTGAGTCGCGGCCCGTTGATCGGAAATCGTGTCATGGCCCTTCGTGAAGATCTCCTGAACCCGATTGCAGGTGAGAATCCCAGCGGAGTCGATCTTCGCTACGACAGCCTCCTGCTCTTCGACAAGATCAAAGAAGCACGCCGCCAGGATGACGATCTCGCCCAAGGCGACTGGCAGCACGAGCGAAAAGTCGCCGATCACAAACTGGTCGTCAAGCTTACCGAAGAAGCTCTCGCCGGCCGCAGCAAAGATCTGCAACTCGCCGCCTGGTTAACCGACGCCTTGGTTCATGCTCAGGGTTTCGCCGGTCTTCGTCAGGGTTTGACTCTCTGTCACGGACTGATTCAGAACTTCTGGGACACGCTCTATCCGGCCATCGAGGACGGCGATCTGGAACTGCGCGGCGCTCCGCTGGAGTGGCTCGTCGCGGCACTCGACCTGCCCCTTAAGTCGGTTCCGCTCGTCAATGCCGGTTACAGCTTCCTCAAGTACAAGGAAACGAAGCTGGTCGGATATGAGAGCGCGGCACAGAACGATAGGGACAAGAAAGCGCGCGCCAAGAAGATCGAGGAAGGTAAATTGCCTCCCGAACTGTTTGACAAGGCTTTTGTTGAAACTCCCAAGGCGTTCTACGCAACCGCGGAAAAGGAACTCGACGCCTGCCTGCAAACGGTGGAGCAGTTCGCCCGCTTGTGTGATGAGAAATTCGGCGGCGCCGCGCCTCCCATCGGCAAACTGAAAGTGCCGCTCGGGGAGATTCGGCAGTGCGTGCACGCGCTGCTCGAAAAGAAGAGAGAAACCGAGCCGGATCCCGTCGAAGAGACTCCGCCAGAAACGCTCGTGGGTTCAGAAGGCCAGCCCGGCACGGGATCCGCGGCCGTGGTCGAGCTAACCGATCGAAGGTCCGCGATCGCCTTGGCCGTGAAAGCCGCAGCCTTCCTTCGCAAACAAGAGCCCTATAGCCCGGCTCCTTACCTGATGTTGCGAGGTTTGCGTTGGGGGGAGCTGCGTGCGGCCGTAAATCTGTCCGATGCCACCCTGTTGGAGGCTCCTCCGACCGAACTCCGGCAGCAGGTGAAGCGACTGGCGCTGGCCAAGCGGTGGGAGGAGTTGCTCGAGACGGCCGAAAACGCGATGGCGTTGCCCTCGAGTCGCGCATGGCTCGATTTGCAGCGTCTCGTCTGCCAGGCTTGCAATGCCTTGGGCAAGGAGTATGCAGCCATCGAGTCGGCAATTCATTCGGAGCTGAAGTGCCTGCTCGAGGACCTGCCCCAACTGTGGGATGCCAACTTGCTCGACGACACTCCCGTTGCCAACCCCGAGACCAGAGCCTGGCTTCGCAAAATTGGCGACAAAACCCTGGCCAGTGCCAGTGCCGCACCCCATGCCGAAGGCGCGGAACCTGCGGCCGATGGCAGTTCGGCTGCGCCGGGCACGCCTCCAAACTGGCCAGCCCGGCTCCCCGACGTCTACGAACTCGCGCAAGACGCTCTTAAGGCTGGCCAGCCCGAGAAAGCCTTCGAGATCATGCATCAGGAGATCTCGCGCCAACCCAGCGGACGGCGCAAGTTCGAACGAACGCTGCAGATGGTGCACCTCTGTGTAGCCGCCGGCAAAGATGCGATCGCGCAACCTTTGCTGGACGATCTCGCTGCTGCCATCGAAACCCACAAGCTCGACGACTGGGAAGACCGGGAACTGATCGCCGCGGCACTGACCACGGTCATGACCGTCAGTAAGAAAGTGCAGGGCAGCGCCAGTGAGAAGCAGAAGCTGTTTGAGCGCATCTGCCGGCTGGATCCAGTTCGCGCGCTGGGGTCGATTGGGTAATGCCACATGGCGGGACAAAGCCAAGGCGATGTCACGGTAACCTTGTCGGTTCTGGACCGGCTCATCGACAAAGAGCCGAAGAGCCAGACGGAGGCGCCCCTGACCCGATCCATGTCGGTTCGGCAGATGAGGGCCGCTGTCCGCCGGGATTTGGAATGGCTCCTGAATACCAGGCGCATCGCGGACGAACCGAACGAAGCGCTGAGGGAAGTGAACCGGTCGCTCTATATCTACGGGCTTCCCGATCTGTCCTCCTACAACATCAACATCCCCAGCGACCAGTCCAAGCTCATCCGCCAGATCCAGGCAGACCTCAAACTCTTTGAACCGCGGCTCGCCAACGTCCGCATCCTCCCGCTGGAACAGCCCTCCACCGGAATGCAGGAATTCCGCATCCGGATTGAGGGGCTGCTCCGGATGGATCCTTCGCCGGAGCCTATTTCCTTCGATACTGTGATCGAACTTAAGAGCGGTCTCTGCCGTTTTTCAGGGAGAGCTCATGCGGGATGACCTGTTGCTTTATTACGAGCGTGAACTGGATTACCTCCGCAAGATGGCGGTGCAGTTCGCGGAGAAGAATCCCAAGGTCGCCTCCCGGCTGGTGCTCGAGCCCACCAAGTGCGAAGACCCTCATGTCGAGCGGCTGCTGGAGGCCTTTGCGTTTCTGGCCGCCCGCGTCCATCTCAAGGTGGATGACGAGTTTCCCGAAATCACCGAAGCCCTCCTGACGGTGATCTATCCGCAACTGGTTCGTCCCGTACCCGCTATGTCGATCGTGCAGTTTCAGCTCGATCCGGAAAAGGGAAAGCTGGCCACCGGGCTCCCCATTAAGCGCGAGTCCGTTCTCTACTCTCGTCCCGTCAACGGTATCCCGTGCACCTTTCGGACTTGTTATGACACCGTGCTTTGGCCCATCTCGGTCACGGCTGCCGAATGGACCACGCCCGCCCGGTTGCAGCCCTCGGTGCGCAGCAACGACGCCAGTTTTGCCGTCCGCGTGCAACTGCAATGCTTCCCCGATGCCGCGCTGCCACAGCTGAAGCTCGATCGACTCCGCTTCTTTCTCGACGGGGAGAGCGGGTTCGTCAACACGCTTTACGAACTCCTGCTCAGCCGATGCATCAGAATCTTGGTTCGCGACCCGAACCCCAAATCTAAAACTCTGCCGGTCGCTCTGGCGGCATCAGCTCTCCAACCCGTCGGATTTGGAGCCGAACAAGGCATGGTGCCGTTCAATCGCCGCGCCTTCCTCGGCCATCGCTTGCTGTTGGAATACTTCACGTTCCCGGAAAAGTTTCTTTTTGTGGAGATCTCAGGTCTCGAATCAATCTGGGCAGCTGGCTTCAAGGACGCGGTGGAGTTCGTTTTCCTGATTTCCGATTCTCCCGCTGAGCGCCATCAACGCCTGGAGTCGGAATTGTCTCACCAGACATTCCGCTTGGGCTGCAGCCCCGTGGTGAATCTTTTTCCCCAGGTCGCCGAACCCGTTCAACTTACTCAGTTGAAGTATGAATACCCGATTGTTCCCGATGTCCGGCGCCCTTTCGCTACCGAAGTGTTTTCCGTTGACTCCGTCACCTGCATCAATACGGCCAACCAGCAGACCACAACCTTCGAACCCTTCTATTCGCTCCGGCATTCCGCAAAGAACGCGAAAGAATCCTGTTTTTGGCTTGCCCGCAGACGTCCTTCCCCACGGGCCAACGATTCCGGAACCGACATGTTTCTTTCGCTCCTCGATCTCTCCATGCGCACCGTTCAACCGGGGGGTAATGTCTTATCGGCAAGCACCACCTGCACCAATCGCGACCTCCCGGCCCGCTTGCCCTTCGGAGCCGAGTCGGGGGATTTCGAAATGGAGGGGGGCGCGCCCTTGAAACGGATTGTGGCCTTGCGCAAGCCCACCGCTACCGTCCGGCCTCCCGGAGGAAGAAGCGCGCTGTGGCGCCTCATCTCCCATCTTTCCCTCAATCACCTCTCGCTCGTGGAAGAAGGCAAGGAGGCCTTGCAGCAGATTCTCCGTCTCTACGACTATGCCCGATCCACCTATTCGCAGGGCGTCATCGAAAGTATCCTGGGGGTGCAGAGCCGCCGCCATTTCGCAGGCATTGCTTCCGACGAGGGGATCAGCTTCGCCCGCGGCACTCGCGTCCAGCTCGAACTGGATGAAACCAGGTTCGTGGGCGGAGGCGCATTTCTGTTCGCCAGCGTCCTGGAACATTTCCTGGCAATCAGTGCTTCTCTCAACAGTTTTACCCAGTTGATTGTGACCACGCCGCAGAGAAAGGAACTTTTGCACGAATGGCAACCAAGGGCGGGACGGAAAATTCTGGTCTAAAGGGTTCACCGATCGAACGGGCGTTGCGCGAAAACGCTCCTTCTTTCGAGTTCTTCCAGGCCGTGACTCTGCTGCAGCGGATGGCGGGCCGCCAGCCTGTCGGTCGCTTTGCCGACCCGCAGGACGAAGCCATTCACTTTCGCGTCAACAATCATCTGGCATTTCCGGCCAGTCAGATTCATGAACTCGAAGGTTCCGATGACGGCCCCTACCGCATGCTGGTCAACTTTATGGGCCTGACTGGCCCCATGGGTCTCCTGCCCTATTGCTACTCCGAGCTGATTTTGGAACGGGAACGAGACAAGGATGATGCTCTCGCACGATTCTTCGACATCTTTAATCACCGCATGATCTCGTTTTTCTACCGGGCGTGGGGAAGGTACCGGTTTCCGGTGACGTACTCCCTGGGTGAAGAGGATACCTTCACTCAGCACTTGTTGGATCTGATTGGCCTCGGTACTCCCGGTCTTCAACAGCGTCAGACCATTGCAGACCAAGCCCTTCTGCATTATGTCGGCCTTTTGGCGATGCAGTCGCGCTCGGCCCTCGCTTTGGAGCAGATTATCGCCGACTATTTCGATGTTCCGGTAGAGGTTGAGCAATTTGCCGGAGCGTGGTACCGTCTGGACTCCTCAACGCAAAGCTGTTTGCGCGAAGGCCAGTCCCTCAACGAACAGTTGGGCGGTGGCGCCGTAGTCGGGGATGAGATATGGAATCCGCAATCTCGGGTACGCATCAAGCTCGGGCCCTTGGAAATGCCGTGCTACTTGGAGTTTCTCCCCGGGGGAAGCGCTTTTGAACCCCTGCGGGCGATCACGAAGTTTTTCGCCAACGAGGAATTGGATTTTGAGGTTCAGCTCATTTTGAAGCGCGAGGAAGTTCCCTCGTGCGAGGTAGGCGCAACATCCGACCACGGCCCGCGCCTGGGTTGGGTCACTTGGCTCAAGTCGGCGCCTCTGGGGTCGGATCCGGGAGACACAGTCCTTAATCTGTGAGGGGAGGGAGCATGGGACCGAATCTGAAATCGCTGATCGGTAAGCTCAACCACACCGCGCGCTCAGCGCTCGAAGGTGCCGCCGGACTCTGTCTCTCTCGCACCCACTACGATATCGAGGTGGAGCACTACCTCTTGAAGCTGCTGGATTCGAACAACAGCGACTTCGCTTACATCGCGCAGCATTTCGGCATCGATACGTCCAGGCTCACAACCGAGCTGACCCGAAGCCTGGACAAATTGAAATCCGGCAATGCCCGGACTCCGGCGATCAGTCCCTCGGTCTTGAAAATGCTTACCTGCGCCTGGACCATCGGCTCCATCGATTTTGACGCGATGCAAATCCGCACGGGCTTCACCATCCTGGCGCTGGCCACCGAAGATGAGTTGGTCCGCCTGACGCGCGAGGTAAGCCGCGAGTTCCAGAAAATCCAGGCGGAGGCGCTCCGCAAGGATTTCAACACCATCGTGGCGGCCTCGCATGAAGAGATGTCCGGCGCTTCCATGGCGGCGCCCGCCCCCGGTGAGCCGGGCAGACCTGTCGGCGGAAAGACCCCGAACCTTGATCAGTACACGGTCAATCTCGTCGAGAGTGCGAAGAAAGGCAAAATCGACCCCGTGTTGGGTCGCGATGTTGAGATCCGCCAGGTCATCGACATCCTGACTCGCCGGCGCCAGAACAACCCCATTCTCACCGGTGAAGCGGGCGTTGGGAAAACGGCCGTGGCTGAGGGTTTCGCGCTGCGTATCGCTCAAGGCGATGTTCCCCCATCCCTGAAGAACGTCACCTTAAGGACGCTCGATCTGGCGCTGTTGCAAGCGGGCGCGGGTGTCAAGGGGGAATTCGAGAATCGTCTGAAAGGTCTGATCGAGGAAGTCAAATCCTCCCCCACTCCCATCGTGTTGTTCATCGATGAAGCGCACACCATGATCGGGGCGGGAGGTCAGGCCGGTCAAAATGATGCTGCCAATCTTCTAAAACCGGCACTGGCGCGCGGTGAATTGCGCACCATCGCCGCCACCACCTGGTCCGAATACAAGAAGTTCTTCGAGAAAGACGCGGCCTTGGCCAGACGTTTTCAGGTCGTTAAGGTCGAGGAACCCACCGAAGCCCAGTGCATGGTGATGATGCGTGGCATCGTGAGTCCCTTGGAAAAGCATCACAAGGTCCGTATTCTGGACGAGGCGGTAGCCGGTGGTGTCCGCCTCTCGCATCGCTATCTGGCCGGCCGCCAGCTTCCCGACAAGGCCGTCAGCGTGCTCGATACTGCCTGCGCCCGGCTGGCGCTCGGCCAGAACACAACCCCACCCGCAATCGAAGATGCCACTCGCCAACTCGACGATGTCGAAGTGCAGAAACGCATCCTGGAACGCGAAGCCGTCGTGGGCGTGGATCACGCCGAGCGCTTGCAACTGCTCGATAAACAAAGGTCTGAAATCCAGACACAGCTGTCCAAATTGCAGGAGCGTTGGAACAAGGAGCGGGACCTGGTCGGTCAGATTCGCAATCTCCGTACCAAGTTGGAAGAGCACGCCGCCGGCAACGGGGCGCCGGGCGCCGCCGCTCCGGCCAATGGACAACAACCTCAAGCTCTCTCCGCCACCGGAGGAGTTTCCCCGGACACGGCGGTTGCCGTGGCCACCCCCGTTCAGGCGGCTGTCAACCTCGCGGAACTGCGTCGTCAGCTTTCCAAACTCGAGTCGGAACTCTCCGCCCTGCAGGGGGAAACGGGCTTGATCCGCGTCTGTGTCGACGCCCAAATTGTCGGCGAAGTCATCTCGGGCTGGACCGGCATTCCGGTTGGCAAAATGCTGAAGGACGAGATCGCGACGATTCTTTCGCTGCAAAAGCATCTCGGAAGCCGAGTCATCGGGCAGGACTATGCCCTGGAAGTCATCAGCCAGCGCATCCAGACTTCGCGGGCCAGCCTCGACGATCCCCAAAAACCAGTGGGTGTGTTCATGCTGGTAGGCCCGAGCGGTGTCGGCAAGACGGAAACGGCGTTGGCGTTGTCGGACCTGCTCTACGGCGGCGAGCACAACGTGATCACCATCAACATGTCGGAATTTCAGGAATCCCATACCATCTCGACCTTGAAAGGATCGCCGCCCGGATATGTAGGCTACGGCGAAGGCGGCGTCCTCACCGAGGCCGTCCGGCGGCGGCCCTACTCGGTGGTCCTGCTGGATGAAGTCGAGAAGGCGCATCCCGACGTGCTGGAGCTCTTCTACCAGGTCTTCGACAAGGGCATGATGGAAGACGGCGAAGGCCGCCAGATCGATTTCAAGAACAACATCATCATCCTGACCACCAATGCCTGCACCGCCCAGATGATGAAACTCTGCGCCGATCCGGAAACCGCACCCAGCCCTCAGGCCTTGGTGCAAGCGCTGAAGCCCGAATTGAACAAAATTTTCAAACCAGCATTCCTGGGTAGGATGGTGGTCGTGCCCTACTATCCCATCCGCGACGAAGCTTTGAAGAAGATCATCGTGCTCAAGTTGGGAAAGATTCAGCGCCGCATTCAGGAGAACCACAAGATCGCCCTGAACTATGATCCTCAGCTGATCGATGAAGTCGCCAAGCGCTGTACGGAAGTCGAAAGCGGAGCCCGCAACGTCGATAACATCCTAACCAACTCGTTGCTGCCAGACATTTCCCGCCAGATCCTGGGCAAGATGGCCGAAGGCGAGAAACTGAGTTCGATTCGGGTCGGGATCGCGGAGGACGGTGGCTTTACCTACGCTTGACATAGTCATGGGGCGTAGTGGAAAACAAGTTCTCTAGAAACGATAGCATCATCGATGGGTAGTTCGGCCAAGACGGAGCATGCATGGCTAGACGCTGGGGTCAGACCT
>Ga0187818_10000058_pt1 | contig 29313 bp, 16 predicted proteins | sample NC_wetland_sal_i_14_FD_130581 | JGI IMG/M metagenome (GOLD analysis project Ga0187818, IMG submission 130581) | Wetland sediment microbial communities from Neuse River Estuary, North Carolina, USA - SO4_3 | ecosystem: Environmental > Aquatic > Freshwater > Wetlands > Sediment | place: USA... | reverse complement strand
GGTGCGGCCGGCTGTGCCTCCCACCAGGAATCCGCGGCAGCGCAAGTCGGCGGCTGCCCAGATCAAGTCGCCGATGCGCTGGAATCCGAACATGGAATAAAAAATGAAGAAGGGGATCGTGTTGATGCCGTGATTGGCATAGGCGGTGCCGGCCGCGATAAACGAGCACATCGAGCCCGCCTCGGTGATGCCTTCTTCGAGAATCTGCCCGTTCTTGGCCTCCTTGTAATAAAGGAGAGTCGCCATGTCCACCGGCTCATAGAGCTGGCCGACGCTGGAATAAATGCCCACCTGCCGGAAGAGCGCTTCCATGCCAAAGGTGCGTGCCTCGTCGGGAACGACAGGAACGATGAAGCGGCCCACCTCCGGATCGCGCATCAGCTTCGACAGCATGCGCACAAAGACCATCGTGGTCGAGGCGTCGCGGCCTTCGGTCCCTTTGTAGAACTCTTCAAAGATTGACTCGGAGGGCAGTTTCAGCGGCGCAGCCCGTTCTTTGCGAATCGGCAGGTAGCCGCCGAGTTGCTCCCGGCGCGCCTGCATGTACTTGATCTCCGGACTGTCGTCGGCAGGACGATAGAACGGCGCATCGTGCAATTCGTCGTCGGCGACCGGAATCCCGAAGCGGGAGCGAAACATCTGCAGCTCCTCGTCGTTGAGCTTTTTCTGCTGGTGAGTGATGTTCTTGCCTTCGCCCGCTTCTCCCAGGCCGTAGCCCTTGATGGTCTTGGCGAGGATGACGGTCGGCGATCCTTGGTGCTCGACTGCAGCCTTGTAGGCGGCAAGCACTTTGATGGGATCGTGGCCACCGAGACGCATGCGGGCAAGCTGCTCGTCGGAAAGATGCTCCACCATCTTCAGCAGACGCGGGTCGGTGCCGAAGAAATTCTGGCGGAAATAAGCGCCACTCTCGACAAAATATTTCTGATATTGGCCGTCGGTAATTTCACCCATGCGGCGCACGAGCAGCCCATCACGGTCGGACTGGATGATGGAATCCCAGTCCGTGCCCCAGATGACCTTGATGACATTCCAACCCGCGCCGCGGAAAATGGCTTCCAGCTCCTGGATGATCTTGCCATTGCCGCGCACCGGGCCATCCAAGCGCTGCAGATTGCAGTTGATGACAAAGATGAGGTTGTCGAGGCGCTCGCGGGAAGCCAGAGTAATGGAGCCGAGCGCTTCCGGTTCATCCATTTCTCCGTCGCCCATGAAGGCCCAGACCTTGCCGCCGGTCGAAGTCTTCAGGCCGCGATTCTCCAGGTACTTGATGAAGCGCGCGTGGTAGATGGCCTGAATCGGACCGAGGCCCATCGAGACCGTGGGAAATTCCCAGAAGTCGGGCATGAGACGGGGATGAGGATAAGAAGAAAGCCCGCCGCCGGTCTTCAATTCGCGCCGGAAATTCTCCAGCTTCTGTTTCGGGATGCGGCCCTCGAGGTAAGCGCGGGCGTAAATGCCCGGAGCGGCGTGTCCCTGGAAATAGACGATGTCGCGGTCGCCGGATTCAGTGGAAGCGCGAAAGAAATGATTGAAACCCACCTCGTAAAGCGTGGCCGCCGAAGCAAACGTGGAAATGTGACCGCCAATGCCCTCCTGAATCTTGTTGGCGCGGACAACCATGGCCAGGGCATTCCAGCGCACCAGGCTCTTGATGCGGCGCTCCATCTCCTGACTGCCTGGAAAAGGCGGCTGCTGGCGCGAAGGAATCGTATTCTGATAGGGAGTGGTCGCCGAAAACGGCAGGTTGACGCCCGCCGCCCGGCGTGCATGAAGCGCCAGTTGCTGCAAAAGCCGCCCCGCCCGCTCCGGCCCGCCTTTCGTAAGCACGTAGTCAAGCGAGTCCAGCCACTCGCGCGTTTCCAACACTTCAAGTCCGTTTGTCGGTTGCGTTTGTTGTGTCTGCTGTGTTTGCTGCCTCTGCGTTTCCGCCACGCCTCACCCCACGTAAGGAATGCCAACTTCCATGATAAGCAATCGGGAAGAATTTTGCTGAGAGGTAGCTCGTGGAGGACGGGCGTCCCCGCCCGTCCAAGCCGAGCGCAGCTCGGCGGAACTTTAGAAGGAAATTTTCCCTAAATCAGTGATTCTAATATACCGGGAGAGGGGGAAGGGTCACCTCGGCTTCCCTGGCGACTGATGGCTGAAACCTGACGGCGGCCCTACTCCAACGTCACCGCTTTGACCAGGTTCCGCGGATGATCCACATCGAGCCCGCGCTTGGCCGCAACATAGTAGGCAAACAGCTGCAGGGGCACGATCTCCAGAATCGGAGAAAGCAGTTCCGGCGCCTTAGGAATAAAGATGGTGTGATTGGCTAACCGGCTGACGGTTGCGTCTCCTTCGGTGGCGAGCGCGATCACGGTGCCGCCTTGCTTCTTGAAGCCTTCCATGTTGGTAACATTTTTTTCGTAGCGCAGAACCGAGCCGGGATCGTCGGGATCGCAAGTCGCGATCATAACCAGCGGCAGGCGGTAGTCAATCAGAGCGTTGGGTCCGTGCTTGGCTTCTCCAGTGGGATAGCCTTCGGCGTGAATGTAGGACACTTCTTTAAGTTTCAGAGCCCCATCCATGGCGATGGGATAGTGGATGGCGCGCCCGAGAAACATGAAGTCATCCACACGGTAGTAAAGCTCGGCCAACTGTTCGACTTGGCCGGCCGCTGCGAGAATGGCTTCCGTTTTCTGAGGCAGAGAAAGCAGCTCACCGATATAGCGCCGAGCGACTGCCGCGGAAACGGTCTGTTTGACCTCGCCAAGATAAAGCGCAAACAGAAACAGACACGCCATTTGGGCGGTGAAAGCCTTTGTGGATGCGACGCTGATTTCCGGGCCTGCGTCGGTATAGATGAAACCGTCGGCCTCGCGAGCAATGGTCGAGCCGGCAACGTTGGAAATAGCAATGGTGCGAGAGCCTTTTTGGCGAGCCTCGCGCTGCGAAGCGGTGGTGTCGGCGGTTTCTCCAGACTGCGTAATAAAGATGCTGAGTTCGCCGGGGCCAATCATGGGATTGCGGTACTCGAACTCGCTGGCATAGTCGACGTCAACCGGCACGCCGCTAAGCTCCTGGATCATGAACTGGCCCGCCATGCCGGCGTGGCGGCTGGTGCCGGAAGCGACGATGTGAATGCGCCGCAGCGCCCGCAATTCCTCGGGAGAAATGCGGATCTCGTCCAGCCGGACCGCGCCGCTCGGAAGCGAGACGCGATGCTCAATGGTTCGCCGCAGAGCTTCCGGTTGCTCAAAAATTTCGCGGATCAGATGATGCGGGAATTTGTGCTGTTCGACCATTGCTCTCCTTAGCTCAGATGGAGCATTCAAATTAGGCGGAGCATTCTACTCCGCCGATAAAAGTCCGAAGCACTTCGCCTTGCGCATCAAGCACAACGAAGTCGGCGTCGGCGCCGGGAGCGAGAACACCCTTGCTGGCCAATCCCGCCACCCGCGCCGGATTTCGACTGGCCGCCGCAATTGCCTGCGGCAATTCCCATCCCGCAAAGTGCGCCAGATTGCGGACGGCGCGGTCCATGGTCAGTACGCTGCCGGCGAGCTTACCGTCCGAAGTGCACCTGCCATCCCTGACATCGACTTCGATGGATCCAAGTCGATAGCGGCCATCGGGCATTCCGGTGGCGGCGGTTGCGTCGGTGATGAGCACGGTTTTCTCCGGGCCTTTGGCGTGCGCGAAAAGCTTCACAACAGACGGATCGACATGGACGCCATCAGCAATGATGTCGGCCGTGAACCGCTCGTCAGTGAGAACCGCTCCGACAATGCCGGGATTGCGGTGATCGAAGGAGCGCATGGCGTTGAAGGTGTGGGTCGCGTGACGGGCCCCAGATGTGATAGCACGTTCGGCAATTGCAAAATCGGCGTCGGAATGCCCCAGGCTTACAGAGATTCCGCGTTCCGCGGCCGCCGCGATCAATTCGATGGCACCGTCCAGTTCGGGAGCGATGGTCATCATGCGGATGTGGCCGCGCGCCGCCGCCCACAAACGTTCGAAGATTTCGAGCCTGGGCGGCAGCAAGTGCTCTGAAGGATGGACGCCCCGGCGTACATGGCTGAGGAATGGCCCCTCGAGGTGAATGCCGAGCGGGACGGCTCGACGCCTGCCATCCTGGCTCTCGTGTTTGCGCGTTTCGATTGCCTCGGCGAGAGTCTCAAGAGCGCACAAAGTACGGTCCATGGGAGCGGTGACGGTGGTCGGAAAATAACTGGCGACGCCGTGCCGGGCCAGAAAGCGCTCGATTGCTGGCAGGGCCTCCGGGGAATCATCCATAACGTCGTATCCCGAGCTGCCATGGATGTGCAGGTCAACGTAGCCAGGAGCGATCAGGCTGCTGCCGAAGTCTGTCTCGCAGACTCCCGTGGGGAGCTGTTGAGGGGAACGTTGGGCGATCTCGACGACGCGCCCCTGCTCAACGAGCAGTAAGGGATGCTCAATAGCTTGAGTCGGGGTCAGCAGTCGCGCAGCGGTAAGAGCCAGCATAGAAACGTTTTAACAAGTGTCTTCTGAGATCAGAAGCATACCGCATTAGACGCCGTCGGGCACGCGGGCACCCGCGGGAAAGTCGGGGGACAATGGCCGCGAGTTCGAGTGGGCACCTCATGAGGAAGACTTGCCCGCGGTGATGAAGTAGGAGTCGTTTCCGAAGGGGGTTTGTGCCGGTTGTGCTCAGCGATCCGGCGTCCGCGGGAATTGCCGGGGAACACATTCGCGGGAGCAGTCCCTGACTGGGTCTGCCCTGCAATTCTCTACCGGCCGATACGAGGGCCGCCACTCCGTTCAGCGTCAGCCGCCGCTTTGCGAGGAGAAAAGAACAAGGCATTATCCGGCGCAAAAGCCAATGGCATGGAGAACCTTGCCGCCATGGGGCGCGCTGGTGGCGCAATCTAAAGCAAATCCGGCACGCATGGAGTGCAGGCGCAACTTCAGGGTGCTCCAATACGAGGGCTCACTCTGCATCCGTCTGTAATACCGCCTTGACCTCGTTGCGCAACCGTTCCGGGTACCAACTCGGCGCGTATTCCTCAAGCAGGTGGTCGAGTTCGGCGAGAATTTTCCTCGTTTTTTTCTGCAGTTCAATCTGAGATGCGGGCAGTTCGCGGCGTAGAACCTCGCAGTTGCCAGGCGGTTGGGCCTTCTTCCGAACCCGAGAGTGACGTCCCACTTCTGCCGTGCAGTGAAACTCGGAGCCGAGGCCGGCACCCATCCCTTGCGGAATGGTGGAATGCCGAATTAGTTGGATCACATTGCCAGAGGAAGTAAAGTAATACCTTGGTAAAGCCTCTCCAAGATCTCTCGTGCGCCCAAAATGCGGTTTGTGCCGTTCGCTACTCACAGCGACCTGCCCTCCATTGCTTACAAAATAAAGTGCTGATGCGAAAAGAGCGTCGTTCAGTGTTTGCCTTTTTCGGATTCCCGGCTTTCATCAACCGCCTCGTCCACCTCGCTGTCGGGACGCTCGCCGAATTCAACATCCCAAGTGCGGTCCACCTGTAAGGCCCGCTCTCGTGCGAACTCGAGTTTCGCTAACTGGTCGGGCACTTCCACGTCGGGACGAATTTCGCGCGTGGGCACCGGGGTTTCGGGAGGGAAGCCGATAGCTACCCGCGTTGACATGCCGGGGCTCACCAGAACGGAGGCGCCCGGCAGCGTGGACGAACCAACTTCGACCAGACCGTCGAAAACATCAACTTCGCTGATGCCAGTGGAATTGACTTCCACATCAAACCTGGTGCCGCGGACGGCGATGACGGCGCTGGGCGTGCCCATCTGAAAAGGCGGCGCGCCGCCGGTGCGCTTGCGGATGAAAGCGCGAACTTTGCCGAGCATGATCTGAAGCGTGTCCCAGTTGCCGGGCTGGGGAGCGCGGATGACGAGACGGGTGTGAGGCTGCACCAGAATCTCACTCTCATCGGAACGCAGCACGAGCACCAGTCGGCCATCGCGCGTGTCCAGAATCGTTCCCTCCCCCAGAACCTGACCGCGAACAGGCCGGCCAGCGGCAGCGCCGGGAAGTTCGACCTGGACCGATCCCTTCCATTCGGAAATGACTGCGCCCGCGAAGGGAGCCGGAACGGGCGGTGAAGAAGTCTGGGCGGCACACACCTCGAGCGCCGCCCAGAGGGAGAGGGCCGCCAGGAGAACGGCCAAAGGAGCCTTGTTCACCGCAAAGACGGGAACCCGCCGACTCTGGGGAGGGATGAATCGGCGAGCCCCTGTCTCCTTGGTTTCCCGAAGGAAAGTCACAGCATTAACCTCCAACGATGATCTGAAGCACCTTGCCCGTACAGGCATCAACCTTCACTTCATAGTCGGTGCCGTTCGAGCCCTTGATGTCTACTGACCAGTCCACTGGGTTGTCGTTCTTCTCCAGACGGGCGTGCAATACCGTGCCACCGCCGACCGCCGCCAGCGCAATCTGCTTGGCCTGGGCCTTCGAGATGTACTGGCACTGAGGCGCCAGGGGCTGGCTGATGATCTTCAGGATTGCGCCGCTGTAGGCGTCTACCCAGACTTCATATTCGTTGGTTGCTCCGACAATGTCCACCGACCAGTACTTCTTTCCGTTGTCCCTTTCCAGCCTGGCCTGCATGACTGTCCCGCCGCCGACGGCTGCAAGTGCATCCTGTTCGGCTTGCTGCTTCGACAGCATCTTGCCCTGCGCTACCAAGGGCTGGGCAATGATCTTCAGGATCGCGCCGGTATGCGCGTCCACCCAAACCTCGTATTCATGAGTTGAGCCAGCAATATCCACGGACCAGACTTTCTTGCCGCCGTTGGTGTCGAGGGTTGCCTGCAGGACAGTGCCTCCGCCCACAGCGTTGAGAGCGTCTTTTTCAGCTGCCTGCTTGGAAATCAGTCCAGCCGCGAAGGCAAGCGCAGACGCGAGCAGGACCGTTACGAGAGTCAGATTGAGCCTTTTCATCAAGTGTCCTTTGATTTGGAGTTAAGCCGACAGCCTGCACGGCTTTCGCTTCACCCGATTGCACTCCGCGTGCCAAATATTTTTTGCAAGGATTGACGCATTAAATCGCCGGACTGTCGCTGTTTTCGGTAAATCGGCCCCATCTCATGGGTCATCGTGACCCAGTTGCGGACCCAGTGCTGGGGCTGGCTTCTACCCGGCCCACCGGAATCCGGACCCGAACCCGAATTCCGCTTTCGTCGCTGGAGGCTTCGATTGTTCCGTGGTGCTCCTCGACAATCCGCTTCACGAATGTCAGGCCCAGGCCCCAGCCGGGCGTTGAAGTCTCGTTTTCGTGGGCGCGGTAAAAGGGCTCAAACAGGCGCGCGAGATTCTCGGGCGGAATCGGCTCCCCTGGATTTGAAACTTCGAAAACCACGCCGCCATTTTCGCTGCGGACACGGAGCGAAACTTCGCTTCCTTCGGGGCTGTACTTCACGGCGTTGTTGAGAAGATTGAGGAGAACGCCATTCAGCATCGGAGGATCGCCGATGAGCGTCGGGAGCGAGGGATCCAGATCGACGGCAATCCGAATGTCGGCGGCCTCGGCGATCGGGGCGATGACCTTTTCGACCTGGGCCGCCATCGCGGGGATTTCGACGGGCTGCTTGCGGAGGGCGCGGGCTCCCGCGTCGAACCGCAGCACGTCCAGATAAGTGTTGATCAGCGAGACCAGGCGCTGCGACTCTCGAAAGATGGTGGCGGCGGCCTCGTTCGCGGTTTCGGATCGGGGGTAACGCAACAGAAATTCAGCGAATCCTTGAATCGAGACCAGCGGCGTGCGCAGCTCGTGCGTGACGAATCGCAACGCTTCGGCGCGGGCCCGGTCGCGTTCCAGCCGCGATGTAAGGTCGGTGACGACGACCATCCACTGCGGACCATTCGTGCCCGAGGGGGCTATACGCAGACCTCGCAACTGCCAGAAGCCGCCTCCGAGATAGACTTCGCTTTCCGGCGGCGGGGCGCCTTCGCGCATTCGTTCGTCGAGGTTCGACCAGCCGGGATGGCCAAGCCGGCGGCCTAGCTCCGCTAGTTCGATAGTTGGGCTCCAACCTTGTTTCTCGCAAAACCTCTCCCAGTAGTGGTTGCGGAATTCGATTTTTCCCGCAGCATCGAAAACGGCCAGCCCTTCGCGCATTGACTCCAGCAGATTCTGGCGGAACGTGTACAACGAAGCGAGTTCGGATTGCAGGTGGTGAACCAGGTCGAGTTTCTGCTGCAGATCGGCGGCGGAGTCCTGCGCGGTTGAGTCAGGTTGAAAGCCGGGAAGCTGGCCAGTCTTGGGATGCGAGGACAGAGTGCCGCGCAGCTGCTGGAGGCCGCGATTGAGGCCCCGATTCACAATCGCCAGATTTTCCAACTGCGCAAGCGGCACAGCCAGAATGGCCGCGCAAAAGAGCGGTCCGAAGTCAAGCAGAATCCCGCGATGGCGGAAAAGCAAAAACGCGGCACCGTAGCAGACTGCGAAAAGCATCAGCGGAATCCAAACCGACTCCCAGCCCGGGCGGCGCAGAACGAGCCAGGTGGACACGAGCGAAAAGGCGAGCAGCAAGAAGAGCTGCGGGCCGAGAGCGGCGTGACGGAGTCCCCTTCCGGTGAGCAGGCTTTCGAGCAGGTTGGCGTGTACTTCTACGCCGGGCATCGGCGTTTCTCGGCTTACGGGCGTGGGCAGTCGGTCGCTCAGGTCGGAGGCTCCGAAGCCAATGAGAACTGCTTTCCCCTGCAGCTGAGGGGGCGCTCTGTCTTCAAGAATGCTGGCTGCGGAGATTGTGAGAAACGGCGGCTCAGCTTCGCCCGCCACAAACTGCCGGCGGAAATCGACAATGAGGAATTGAGGAGAGAAGGAACTCCAGCCCTGCCGCTGGCTGCGCCGGGGTTGGCCTTCGATCGGTACTCGCTTGCTCCCCAGCCACAGGCCATCGGCGCCCAAGTGGAGTTGCTGGCCGGAGGCGATCCGCGCCACCTCGACCGCCAAAGGCCAGCGAGGACCGTCAGCGCTAAGCTCCAACAGCGGTACCTGGCGGGCGATGCCATCGGAGTCCATCACGGCTTGCACATGACCGATCCCCGCCGCGGAAGCTCGAAAAAGTGGCAGAGGATCAGTCCATTGCCGACCGGGTGCGGTGCTCAATCGTGCGCCCAACACGACATTGCCCGCTTCGCGAATTGCTTGCGCGAGGTCATTGTCGCCGGGCGGGTCGCTGGGCTCAGGAAGCAGGATGTCAAACCCAATGGCAGTGGGATGCTGGCGGCTCACGCCGCGGATAAGGCGCGCCAGCTGCGCTCTCGGCCAGGGCCAACGGCCGATGCGATCGAGGCTGGCGTCATCAATCACCACGACGGCAACGGCGCGGGACGTCGGCTGGTGACCACGCAGGCGAAAAAAAGCGTCACCGAGGCGGCGGCTCAGCTCTTCCACCGGATAAGTCAGGCTGAGGAGCGCAACCAAGCCGAGCAGCAACAGGTTCAGAGCCAGCCAGTTGGCTGTGCGACCCCTTGCGCGAGGCTCGGTGGTAGAGAAACTCATTTGCCGAGGGCATCGAGATCAATGCCCAGCCGCCTCGCTTTCTTGTAAAGAGATTTGCGTTCAATGCCCAGCTTGCGTGCGGCCAACGAGCGGTTGCCGGCTGATTCCTGCAGAGCGCGAACGATCTGCTGGCGCTCGGCCTCTTTCAAAGTCAAGCTGGCCGGAGCTGCGGACGTCGAGTTTCCTGGGACCGAGGGAATCGCCGTCGGCGCACTCGTCATGGCCGCTTCGCGGCAGCGCTGCACGTCCTCGGGAGCGATTTCTCCGGTGGCGGAAAGGATGGCGGCGCGTTCAATCAGGTTTTCCAACTGCCTCACATTTCCCGGCCACGGCATTTGCGAGAGCAGATCAATGGTGTCGGCCCGCAGAGTGGCCTGCCGGGAGTTGTGTTCGTTGAAACGCGTAAGGAAATGCCGCGCCAGCAATGGAATGTCTTCCCGCCGCTCCTCCAGTGAAGGCAAATGAATGGTGATGACGCTCAGCCGGTAGTACAAATCCTCGCGAAACTGCTTGGCCCGAATGCGCTCCATGAGGTCGGCGTTGGTGGCCGCGAGAATACGGACGTCAACAGCCGTGGTGGTGTTCGAGCCTAGCCTTCGGACTTGCTTCTCCTGCAGCACGCGCAGCAGCTTGACCTGAAATCCGGGCGTGGTCTCGGAGATTTCGTCGAGAAAAATCGTGCCCCCGTTCGAGCTTTCAAACAGACCGCGTCGTGCGGCATCTGCGCCCGTGAAGGCGCCCCTTTCGTGGCCGAAGAGCTCGCTTTCGAGCACGCTTTCGGCCAGCGCGCCGCAGTTGATGGCGGTCATGGGCTTGCCGGCGCGTTTGCTGTGCTCATGAATGGCGCGGGCAACACGCTCTTTGCCCGTGCCGCTGGCGCCGACAATCAAGACCGTTGCCTCCGTGGGCGCGACGCGCGCGATGGCTCGGTAAACTTCCAGCATCCGGGGGCTGCGGCCGACAATGGCGGTGCCCTCAAAACCTTCGGGCTCGTCGCCCGCGGCGTCGCGAGGGCCGGTTCCGGCCTCACGGCGCGACTTCAGGCGCTCGACGCACCCTAGCAGTTCGTCCACCCGTAGAGGCTTGCCCAGATATTCTGCGGCGCCGTCCCGCACCGCCTTGGCCAGCGTTTCCACGCTGGCGTGGGCGGTCATCATGACGCAGTCGCAGTCGGGTTGCAGCGCCTTGATGCGTTTCAGCAACTCCACCCCATTGGCACGCCCCAGATAAATGTCGACAAGAGCCAGTTGAATATGGTCTTGTTGCAGGTACGTCTCGGCTTCCTCGGGACTTCGAGCGAGGTGGCATGTGTGGCCCTCGGCGGTGAGCACGGAACTCAGCCACTGGCGAGTGGCCTTGTCGTCATCAACTAGTAGGATTTCCATTGCGCTTGGATCGTGACCTCCAACAAACCTCCAAAGCACGCCGCATGCCAAAGCGAAATTTTCAGAAGTGATAGACAAATTCAAAGCGCGCGGCATCCGCCGTAAAAGCGCCGGTAAACTGCTCCATGTCGTACCTCGAATAATCCAGGTTGAGTTCCCAGTGTCCCAGGAACAGGTGGTTGCGCGCAGTGATCTCCCAGGCGGGCTGGAAGTCGGCGCCGCTGGCAATGGACTCGGCCCCCGCCCGTCCGGTTAGCTCGACGCGATACCATCGCTTCGGATGGAAAGAAGCCCCGACCACGGCTTGGTGGCTCTGGTAGCTGTCTGGGTTAAAGTAACCGTGAGCTAAGTCCGGGTCGCTGAATCCGAAGTGACGGAAGCGATAGCCAGCGGTGAAGTTCGCCTTGGGAGTGGTCCATTGATGGAGTACCTCGGCCGACTGCTGAGCGCTAACGTTCTCGTCGCTGTAATGGCGACGCGAGGCGCGCACACTAACCTGCCAGTGCGCGGGTGTCCACAGGGTGAACGCCTCCCACCCTTGCGCTGTCAGCCGGTGCTCGGCGGCTTCGGCGTCGGGCACAATGGGGATTCGCGAAAATCCCCCACCCACAAGAAAGTGACTGGCGAGCTGGCCGGTGAGCGATCCCTCGTAGATCGCGTCCACATCGCCTTTTTTGTCGAAGCGGACCGCTCCGCCTCCGGCCGTGACCGCGAGGCGCTCCAACGGCCTCCAGCGCAATGTCTCGGAGAATGTCTCCACCACCTCCAGCGGATCGTCAAGACTGTGCTGGAACTGTTGTTCCAGATGCAGATCGCTGACGAGCCCCGCCCTGATTCTGTATTCCAACCGCTGCGTCCCGCGCCAGGAATGATTGCCGGCGGAATCGTTGACATAGTCAACCGCCGTGGAAAAAACATTTCCGGCGACGGGCAGGGCACGCGCTTCGCCTCCCAGCAACCCGCTGCCGATCCTGTCCTTGAACTCGAGCAGGCGAAGGCTATCAGGGTGCTGGCCAAGGGCGGTGTCGGCGACGGCCGCCGCATCCGCGTTCTCCCCTTCATGCATGAGGTTGCTGGTGAGACCAATGGCAGCGGCCTCATCCGCCGGATTTGCCGCGAGCAAGTGCCGATACAGTTCGTCCGACTGCTCATACTTCTCTTGATAAGCGAGCGCTCGCGCGAGCTCCAGTTGAGCGTCCCGGTCGTTTGGTTCCTTGTCCAGAACCTCCTGAAACAGCCGCTGCGCCTTGCCGTCTTCCCCGGTTGCCAAATACGTTCGGCCCAGCTCCAATTGCAGAGGCTTTTCTCCTGGATGATCTTTCAGTGCGGCCCGCAGAATCTTGATCGCTTCTGAGTAGTGGCGTTCAAGAGCGGCCGACTGGGCGCGAGCCAAAGCAGACTCAAGCGAAGAAGAACGGTTCCGGCTCTCAGCGGGCCGCGCCTCGCTGTTGGTATTTCTTGTAGTCTGGGAGTGGCTGACTGATCCAAAGAAGGTTAACAATGCAGCCAGCAGACCGAGCAAGAACAAGGTAGCCGAGGCGAGCGAGCGGGAGTCCCAGCTCACCGAACGTCCGCTGGTCTGCTGACGACGGCCGCGCGATTTAGTTGGTTGCGTCATGGCCGAGCAAAGCGATTCAAGACTCGGACGAGTCGGACCTGTGTATCGGCCAGTGCTTGAGTCAAGCGCCGTTCCGCCTGAACATCTGGGAGTCACCACGATTCTAGTCGATCCGCTAACGCGTTTTGAACTGATTCTGCTCTCATACCTGCTCCCCTGGCTAAGGATACTAACTACTCCCGTGCGCCCCGGACGAAATCGTGACCCACTGGCTTTCCCCTTGGGCAGTGCACTTTCGGAAATCGTCGCGCGCGACTTTCGATGCTACATTGGTAAACTCATAGTCCGCGGGATGGAACGACGATTGCAGATCGCATTCCTTCTCGCGAGGGTCGGAGTGTTGCAGAAATCAACGGGGCGCAGTTCCTTTGTTTACAAAATCGCGGCAACCGTGCAGCGTCGGCTCCTGCCAATACTCGTTACAGCTCTGCTCGTAGGAACGGTTTGCCTTTCTGGTTCATTGGTGGCCCAGATCTCGCCGGGCCCGCTCGCACGCGCCCATCAATCGCTAAGCGGCACGGGCAACTGTACAACGTGCCACAAACTCTCGGCTGGGCAGCCAACTTTCAAGTGTCTGGAATGTCACACGGAGATCGCCGCCCGTCTTGCCGCACATCGCGGCCTCCACGCTACTTACAACCTTGAACCGGGTTCCAGCCAGGGCTGCGTGCGCTGCCACTCCGACCACAACGGAGAAGATTTTGCGATCGTGAAGTGGAACCCGAACGCCTTTGACCACAAGCAAACCGGATATGCGCTGGAGGCCAAACACGCGGGCCTGGCGTGCAACCGCTGCCACACGGCAGAGCATGTAGTGGCCGCCGATCGTGCGCTGATAAAAGTCAAGGATTTGAACAAGACCTTCCTCGGCATTCCCGAGGCTTGCGCCACTTGTCACAAAGATCCGCACCAGGGCCGCCTCGGCGCGAACTGCCAGCAGTGCCACAATTTCGCCGACTGGAAATCGGTCGCAACCATCAAGGAGTTCGACCATTCCAAGACGCGATATCCGTTGACTGGATTGCACGCCCAAGTCACTTGCCAGAAGTGCCATACGCCAGGCGCGGACGGAAAGCCGCGTTACACCGGGATTCCGTTCGGCCAGTGTGCTGACTGCCACGCCGATGTCCATCACGGCAGCTTCAAACAGACCTGCCAGTCCTGCCACACGACGGCGGGTTGGAAAAAAATCCCGATCCCCACCCTCAATGAGAATTTCGATCACTCGAAGACAAAGTATCCGCTGCTCGGAAAGCATGCGCAGGTGGAGTGCGTTCAGTGCCACGCTGGCAGTGACTTCAAGAAGGCTGTCGCCTTCGATAAGTGCGCGGATTGCCATAAGCCAGACCCGCACGGTGGGCAGTTTGCGAAACGAACCGATGGCGGCGAGTGCGCCTCTTGTCACACGGTTGACGGATTCAAGCCGGCCAAGTTTGGCGTCAAGGAACATGCGGCAACTGCATATCCGCTGGAGGGCGGGCACATGCGCCTGGAATGCGGTCAGTGTCACACGCCGAAGGGAAAGGACACACTCTACAAGATCAAGTTTCAGCTTTGTACCGACTGCCACAACGACCGGCATGCAAAGCAGTTTGCCGGGGCGCCCTATTTGAATCAGTGCGATAAGTGCCACACACTCAATGGCTATCGGCCCTCAACATTTTCGCTTGCGCGCCATAAGCAAACGCGATTCATTCTGACCGGCGGCCACGTGGCCGTAGCCTGTGGAGAGTGCCACAAGGATTCAACGCAGTTCGGCGAGAAGCCGACCGCCATTTACCATTGGCAGGAGCTCAGTTGTATATCCTGTCACGCCGATCCACACAAAGGGCAATTCCAGGAACGCATGCGGCGCGTCGGTTCAGACGGCAAACCTGCGGGCTGCGAGGCTTGCCATTCACCTAAGTCGTGGAAGGACTTGTCGCGCTTCGACCACACCAAGACCGATTTCCCCCTCCTCGGCGCGCATCGAGCTACCGCTTGCGCGGATTGTCACAAGCCACCTAACCTGGAAACCAAGCTGACCAACGTTGATTTCAAGGCCGCTCCGACTAAGTGCGAGGATTGCCACGAGGACATTCACGGCCAGCAGTTCGCTAAGAATGGGAATACCAGCTGTGTTGATTGCCATAACAGCACTAAGTGGAAGCCTGCCTTATTCGACCACGACAAACGAACGCTCTTCCCACTTCAGGGAGCCCACCAGAAAACGCGCTGTGCACAGTGTCACAATTTGACCCGGTGGGTCAATGGGAAACAGGTCTTGTTCTACAAGCCCACGCCCAAGGAGTGCGCCGCCTGTCACGGCCCCGCTACAAAGAGTCGAAGCTGAGGCGGTTTCGTAACGCAACCGTAAAAAAGTGGCACTCTCGGCAGAACTTACATCACGCGGACATGGATGCTCCGCCTGGTCATAAATTCGACAACATCCCAACCAGCCTCGGAAACACAGGCGCTTCAGTGAATTTGTCCCCAATGCCCAACTGACTACCCTGAACGGACGTGTAATTGCAACGCCTCTCCCAATCCTCTCTCAGTCGTTTGGCGCGACGTGTAAGTCAGAAAGTGCAAGTCAGCAATGATGTGGACGACTCTGATTCTTAATTGAATGAGATTGGGTTTTGGCGATGAGATTCCAATGTGCATTCGTCCTGCTGCTTACCCTGTGTGGACTGGCTGCCGCCCAAGCGGCTCCCACCGCCAGCAGTCGCAGTCCGCACGGGCCGCTGGATGTCCCCTGCCAGAACTGCCATACCTCGATAGGCTGGAAGCCGATTCGAGCGGTCCCGGAATTCGATCACAGCCGCACAAAGTTTCCTCTGCGCGGGATGCACGCTTCGGTGACATGCACCGAATGCCATATCAAGCCGGTATTTGCCAACACGGGGACCCGTTGTGCCGATTGCCACGCCGACATTCACAAACGGCAACTCGGCCCTAATTGTGAGCAGTGCCATTCGATCAAAGGCTGGAAGGTGCAAGTCCAGCAGATCAAAGATCACAACAATCGCATGCCGTTGTTGGGAGCCCACGCGGCCGTCGATTGCGATGCCTGCCACAAGAGTGCCGCGCTCAGCAAGTACAACACGATGCCGACGGACTGCTACAGCTGTCACACGGCCGACTATAAGGCAGCCAGCAATCCGAACCACGTCGCTGGCAATTTCTCGACAAGCTGTGACCGCTGCCACGGCTTCGATAACTGGCTGAATGCCAAGTTCGATCACGCTGCCGCCGGATTTCCGCTGACTGGGCAGCACACCGTGCCCCCGCGCCAGTGCGCCGATTGCCACAAGAACAACAACTACAACATCACCAACACCACCTGCGTATCGTGCCACCTGAGCGACTATACCGGGGCGACCAATCCCAACCACGTGCAGCTCGGTTTCGCGCAAACCTGCGAATCGTGCCATACCACCAGCGGGTGGTCACCCGCAAGTTTCGATCATTCAAAGTCCGGCTTCCCTCTGACCGGCATGCATACCGTTCCCCCACGGCAATGCACGGATTGCCACACCAAGGACAAGGGCTACCACATTACCGACACGACGTGCGTCTCGTGCCACTTGTCGGATTACACGGGCGCGAAGAACCCCGATCACGTGCAGCAGAATTTCCCGCAGACTTGCCAGGTCTGCCATTCGACCGGCGGCTGGTCACCGGCTAGTTTCGATCATTCAAAGTCCGGCTTTCCGTTGACCGGTCAGCATACGGTGCCGCCGCGACAGTGCACGGATTGCCACATCAACAACAACTACAACATCACCAATACCACGTGCGTGTCATGCCACTTGAAGGACTTTCAGGGCGCGAAGAATCCGGACCATGTGGCGCAGAACTTCCCGCAGACCTGCGACGTCTGCCATAGCACGAGCGGCTGGTCGCCGGCCAGTTTTGACCATTCCAAAACTGGCTTCCCGCTCACTGGGCAGCACACCGTGCCGCCGCGGCAATGCACCGACTGTCACATCAACAACAACTACAACATCACTAACACGACTTGCGTCAGTTGCCACCTCAACGACTACAACAACGCTAAGTCGCCGGTAGATCACGTCGGCGCGCACTTCCCAACTACCTGTGAGCAGTGCCACGACACCTCCAACTGGATGGACGGCACTTTCAACCACGCCGCCACCGGCTGGCCGCTCACTGGTCAACACACCGTGCCGCCGCGAGCCTGCACCGATTGCCACATCAATAACAACTACAACATCACCAACGCGGCCTGTGTAAGCTGCCACCAGAACGACTACAACCAAGCTAAGTCGCCGGTGGATCACATCGCCGCCAAGTTCCCAACGACCTGCGAAATGTGCCACGACACCGTCAACTGGATGGATGGCAAGTTCGACCACTCCCAAACCGGTTGGGCGCTGACCGGCATGCACACCGTGCCGCCGCGGGCCTGCACCGATTGCCACGTCAATAACAACTACAGCATCACCAACACGACTTGCGTGAGTTGCCACCTGAACGACTATAACCAGGCCAAGTCGCCGGTAGATCACATCGCCGCGCATTTCCCCACGACGTGCGAGATGTGCCATGACACCGTCAACTGGATGGATGGCAAGTTCGACCACTCGCAAACCGGCTGGGCACTGACTGGGCAGCACACAGTGCCGCCACGGGCCTGCACCGACTGCCATGTCAACAACAACTACAACATCACCAACACCGACTGCTTCTCGTGCCACGCCGCCGACTACTACGGCACGACCAATCCGAACCACGTCGCGGCGCATTTCCCCACCACTTGTGCGACCTGTCACGACACGAACACATGGACTGACGCCAAGTTCAACCATACCTGGTGGGATATCAATCACGGCGGAGCAGGTGGCATCTGCTCCACTTGTCACACCAACCCGAATGATTACTCAGTCTTTACCTGCACTAACTGTCACACCAAGAGCCAGACCGACCAGGAACACCAGGGCGTCGGAGGCTATGTCTACAACAGCGTGAATTGCTATCAGTGTCACAAGGGCGGCGGCGGTGGCGGCGGAGGGTAATGAACGCTGGGGGGGGCGCGCAGGCGGCCAGAGAGTGAGTGGATCACGTGGGGCGATGAGCGCTGCACCTGAGAGCAATTGGAACCAATGAAAACGGCGCGATTACAACTCGGCGGTTTACTGCTTGGAGTGTCTTACTTGATCGCTCAGACGCTCGCGCCGGCGAATGTCCAAAACGTGCAGGTCGTCAATGCGGGAAATGATGTTCGCGTCGAACTTACTCTAAGCACAACCGTAAAGCCCTCGGTCATTGTGGCGACCAATCCCGACCGGCTGGTTCTCGAGCTCCCCAACACCCTAAGCGATGGCAAGCAAAGACGCATGTCCGTTCACAGTCCGGGAATTCGGGACATCCGCATCGGCTTATATCAGTCCGCTCCCCCGATCACGCACCTGGTCATTGATCTCGATCGAAGCCTTCCCTATCAGCTCCAGACTGAGGGATCTCGAATCACGCTGATTCTGTCCGCCGGTTCGGGTGCCACATCGGAACCTGCTTCATACACGCCGCCTGCGCGTGCGGTTTCTGGAGGCTTGGTAGGCGTCTTTCGATCTGGATCGAAGCCGCTCCCGCCGAGTTCAACGTCCAATGATTCGGCGGATGCGTCTTCTCCTGTGTCCGCGAGTCGGCCACCCTTGGGACCGTTTCCGGGTACGGACCACGCCAACACTGCAGGCGGCAGTTCCGGCTCGGCAACAGCGCCTGCTACAGCGAACCAGCAGGCTACAGAGATTCGTACCGCCGCGCCAGGTACCAGCTTCCCCGCAGCCTCCGCCGCGCAACCAACCACTGCTGCAAATGTGGAAACCGGAACTTCGCTAGCCCTTCCGGCTGGCGAAAACAACGCAGACCAGGAGGCAACTCCGCTCCCGGCCGAACCCGCCGCGACCAAATCTGCCGTCGATGCCGCCGGAGCCGACCAGACTCTACTTGCGCTGCAGGCTGCCGATCCGAACTTGCGCACGGTGTTCAGGGTGAAATATGTCGCCGATGGCGTGGCCTATCTCGACGGCGGGAACAGTTCCGGCCTCGGCGAAAAGATGAAGCTTGAGATCCGGGATACAGACTTGCCCGTGAAGCAAGGAACCACCGCCGATCCTGGCGATCCGCGAGTCATTGCTGAACTTGAAGTCAGTGCGGTGGCCGAAACATCTGCCGTGGCCGACATTCATGCTCCCAAGCGGCCGGTCAAGGTTGGCGATCTCGCCTACCTTTCCGCGGGCGACGCCCAGGCCCTGATCCAACAGCGCACCCTGAGCGCGACGCGCAAATATCCCGCCGTCGTCACGTTCACCGATGAGGAGGCAATGGACGAGGAAGCCCACGACGAAGTGCCCAGGCCTCCGCTGCCTTCTGTCAACCGGGCGCGGGGCATGTTCGGCTTCGATTACATGGGCACGGTGAGCGGCGGTAGCGCGGCGATGACGAGTTCCGACGTAGGGTTTGTGGCGCGCGTCGATATCACTCGACTCGGAGGGACTTATTGGAACGTGCGCGGCTACTGGCGCGGCCGTATCAACTCGGAATCGGCCAGCGGCGCCCCTACTTTGCAGGATCTGATCAATCGCACTTACCACCTCAACATGACGTATGACAATCCCAACTCGCGCTTCGTCGCTGGTTTCGGCCGCATGTATCTGCCCTGGGCGCCGAGTCTGGATACGATTGACGGCGGATATTTCGGCATTCGCCCTTCTAAAGGCAGCACGGTCGGGATTTTTGCCGGTTCCACTCCCGATCCAACTTCATGGAGTTATAACCCGGACGGCAAAATCGCCGGCGCCTTCATTAACTTTGAAGGCGGCAGTTATGACGACCTCCACTATACCAGTACTTCTGGCTTTGGCGTTAACGCCTTGAAATGGCAGATCACGCGGCCCTTCGTATTTTTTGAGAATTCCATTTCCTACAAGCGTTACATCTCGATCTACGACTCCTTGCAAGCCGATAGTCCGCGAGGCAATCCCGCGGTCCCGGCCCCCGGCGCCGGGCTGAGCCGCAATTTCCTTACGATTCGCATCCAGCCTCACCCCAGGTTCGAGTTCGACGTGAATCACACTTACTTCCGTGATATCCCCACCTTCGATCCGCAGTTGATCGGCACCGGATTGCTCGACAAATTTCTCTTTCAGGGATTCAGCGTGGGCGCTCGCGTGGAAGTGGTGAAGCAGATTTGGGCTTATGCCGACATCGGGCAAAGCAACCGTACTGGCGACGCCAAGGGTTCTTTGAACCAGGCGTTCGGCCTGACCTTCAATCGGATTCCCCGCCTGGGCCTTCACGCCGACCTGCACTATTCGCAGTTCAACAGCTCCTTCGGCAATGGTTCGTATCGCGCTTTGTCGGTGTCGCGGAATCTGAGTGAAAGACTGAGTCTGCAGGTTCTCGCGGGCGACGAACATTTCAGCTCCAGCTTCACCAGCAACAACAGTTCGCGATTTATCAACGCCAATGTCCAGACCCCCTTAGGCGCCCACTATTACCTGCAGGGCGGCTTCACCGTGGATCGCGGCAGCATGAACTACAACCAGTGGATGTTTACGTTGGGCTATCGCTTTGATACGAGGAACAAACAGCGATGAGGCATGGCCTTTATGCGAGAAAAAGTTTCACTGCCGTGGTGGCGGTTTTCTTCTGCCTGTCGCCGGCGATCGCCTTCGCCGCCGACACCGGTGAGGGCGATCTTCTGCCCCGCGTCCGAAACCAGGTTTCCGATTACCTGGAGCAATTCTCGGAAGTAAAGTGCAGCGAGAAAGTAAAGCAGGAAAAGTTCAATCGTAGCGGCAAAGTCGAGTTGCAGCGCGACTCAAGCTTCGACTATCTCGTGATTCTAACGAACGCTGGTGGAGAGGTGAGTCTGGATGAATCGCGCCTCGCCGTAGGTGAGGCCAAAGCGGACAAAAAGAACCGGCCTTTGCTGGTCACCAATGGCTTTGCCACCCTGTTCCTCATTTTCCATCCTTATTACCAGGAGAGCTTTCAGTTCACGCCCAACGGCGTTGAGGCTGTGAACGGCCACGCTCTGCAGAAGATCTCGTTTCAGCATGTCCGCGGAACCCGCTCTCCCGCGGCGCTCTCCTTGCGCGGGCGCGAATATCCATTGGAACTTTCCGGAACCGCATGGATTGATCCCGGGACCGCCACGATTGCCAAGATCGAGTTGACGGTCGGCAACACCATGGAGGATGTTGGCTTGAAGTCGCTTCGCTCGGAAGTTATCTATGCATCGGTTACCTTCCGCGACCTGCAGGCTACTTACTGGTTCCCTTCCCAGGCCAGCGTTGAGGTCGAAACCCAACGCCAGCACTGGCGTAACACCCACGTCTTTACCGACTATAAGAGATTCGCAGTCAGCACCGAGGAGCAAGTCGCAACCAAATGAGCGCCAATGCCGCAGTCGCAACCGCCGCAGTTGCGGCCCAAAGGAACGAAGACCGCAGTCATCATATCCGGCTCGCGATTGGATACGTCATTGCCGCGAGCCTGATTCTCGCGCTTGCGGTCTATGGCTTCAATTACTACACGCTTTCACAGGCCGATCGCCCGTTTTCCGCGAAGTACGCTTTTCTGAAACCCAGCGGCGTCCTTGGGCTCAGGCTGGGGTTTCTGGGGCTCGCGATGTTTCTGGTCATATTCCTTTATCCACTGCGCAAACGGTGGGCGTGGCTGGGACGGCAGGGCAGCGCCAGGCACTGGCTCGACTTCCACGTTCTGCTCGGGCTTTCGGCGCCATTTGTGATTGCGTTTCATTCTTCTTTCAAGTTCCGCGGATTCGCCGGCATGGCTTTCTGGCTCATGCTCGCAGTTTCCCTTAGCGGAGTGATTGGCCGCTACTTGTATGCGCAGATTCACAGCAGCCTGAATGCGGCGGAAATTTCCCGCAAAGAACTGCAGGACCGGCAGGAAGCCCTTGCTGTTCAACTGAAGCTGCAGAACCTTCTGCCCGAGTCGGACCTGCGGTCACTGCTGCGGCTCCCCAGTGTGGAAAAAGTGGCCAAGCTCCCCATGGTTGTGGCGCTCGCGTTCATGATGGCGTTAGACGTAGCGCGTGCCTTCCGCGTCGCCCAGCTGCGCAGGCATGCGCTCGGTTGGGGAGTGCGCATCTCGACGCTGGGCGGCTTCCTCCGCACGCGGCATCGCGAACTCGAGCACGCCATCAGTCTGGCACGCGAAGAGGCCGCCAGCGCGAAACGAATCCTTTTCCTGGAACGGGCGCAACAGGTGTTTCATCTCTGGCATGTGGTGCACAGACCGTTCAGTTATTCCTTTGCCGTGCTGGCGCTCATCCATATCGGGGTCGTGATTGCCATGGGGTACTTCTAAGGCCGCTATGGAGTCCCTGGTCGCCCTGGCAGTCGCTGCACTTGTCACGGCTGTTTTTCTGCGCGGCTATCTGAAAAGCTTGAAGGAGCGCGAGGAGCGAGCCCGCGCGGCCGCGGAAAAAGGCAAGCTGTTTTCCGAGGGACCAAAATCACAGCATCCGCACATTGACACGACGCAGTGCATCGGCTGCGCCACCTGCACGACCGTCTGCCCCGAAGGCGATGTCCTCGCAATGGTGGGAGGCAAGGCCGCAATCGTGAACGGCTACAAGTGCATCGGGCACGGTTTGTGCGCGGAGGCGTGTCCGGTGGGCGCCATAACCATGGTCATGGCCAGCCCGAGCATGGGGGCTGACATGCCTTATCTGACGCCAGAATACGAAACCACAATCAAGGGCCTGTTCGTCATCGGCGAGTTAGGCGGGCTGGCGCTGATCAAGAACGCCGTGAACCAAGGCCGCTCCTGCATTGATACCATCGCTTCGAGAAAGACGGCCGCTGGCGTTCCAGGGGACGCGGAAATTGGCGCGGAAATCTATGACGTCCTGATTGTCGGCGCCGGCCCGGCCGGTATCAGTGCCTCCCTGCGCGCGATCGAGCAAAAGCTCAACTACATCACTCTCGAGCAGGAGGAAGTGGGCGGCACGGTAGCGAAGTACCCGAGGCAAAAGCTGGTCATGACCAGTCCCGTCGAATTTCCGATGTACGGCAAGTTTAAGAAGACCGAGCTCTCCAAGGAGAATCTGCTCGCCTTCTGGGACACGGTTTTGCACCGCGCCGATTTCAACGTCCGCACCGGAGAGAAAGTTGAAAGCATCGCCAAATCGGAAGATGGGATCTTCACAGTGACGACCGCTAACAATCGCTATCTTTCCCGGGCCGTGATTCTGGCTCTGGGCCGGACGGGAACGCCGCGCAAGCTGGGCGTCAAAGGAGAAGCGCTCGGCAAAGTGATGTACCGGCTAATTGAAGCCGACCATTACGTCAACAAGAATATTCTGGTCGTGGGTGGCGGCGACAGCGCGGTCGAGGCTGCCATGGGCCTGGCCAGCCAGAGCGGCAACCGTGTCACGCTTTCTTATCGCCAGGAGCAGTTCAGCCGCATCAAGGAGCGCAACGCCCGCCGCATCGAAGACTTCGCCCGCTCCGGCAAGGTTACCGTGTTCTTTCAATCCAATCCCGTCGAGTTCAAGCCGGAGTCCGTCGTGCTTCAGGTCAACGGCGAAGTGCGGGAGATTCCCAACGATTTCGTTTGGATATTTGCCGGCGGTATCCCTCCCTACGATTTCCTAAAAAAGATCGGCGTCGGTTTCGGCCAGCGGGATATGACCGCCGAAGCCGGCAATGAAGCCCGGGCGATGTGAAACGTGTCCATTCTCCTTGATGACCTTTCTCTGGCCTGGCTTGGTTTCCCAGCGTCTTTATTGTCTTTGGCGACAGATTCCGTTAAAGACGATGTATCCCAAAGACAGGGCAACTTAGTAAATCAGCTTCAAGCCGACCTGAATCTGTCGCGACGAGGTGGCCGTGGCGCTGACTAATCCCGCCGAGGGACTAATTGCACTCCCGGAGAATACAGTCATGTTGGGTATATCGAAATTAGTGCGGTTCAGCACGTTGAAGAACTCCGCTCGAAACTGCAACGCAATCTTCTCGGTGATATTCGTGTTCTTTAAGAGAGAGGTATGCACTTCAACCAGGCGGGGACCGGTGAGCGTTCCTCTGCCCAGGTCCGAATAGGTGCCAGCCGTCGGCAACATGAAGGCATTCGGATTGAACCATTGATTCGGGCTGCGGAGGACAATGGGGCCGCTAAAGGCTGGGTTCAGGGAGGGACGGTCCGGATTTCTCGTGTCGCCGTCGCCGGAAACGTTAGAGCCGACTTGCGGCGTTAAAGGGAAGCCACTCATCAAAGTTGTGATCGTATTGAACACCCAGCCGCTGACTAGTTTATCCGCCACCCCGCCGCTCTGCGCCAGCCAATACTGCCCGCGCCCAAAGGGAAGTTCATAAGTAGCCGTAAGGTGCGCCTGATGAGCCACATTCAGGGCGGATGGCCCCCAATCTTTCCGCAAATTAAGTCGATCCAACACCATCTGCGCCTGATTGTTCGCTTGAGCCCCGGTCAGCGCGGAGTTATCGTCCAGGCTTTTCGACCACGTGTAGTTGGCTCGGAACTGAAGTCTTTGGGTGAAACGTCTGATAACGTCCACTTGCAGGGCGTTGTAACTGCTGTTGCCTTGCGAATACCAAAAGAATCCGCCCGACAGATAGGGATTGGGACGAGTATTCGGACCCGAGGCCCCCCAGGGGATGTATTCGGCGCCCTGGGGCACGACGCTCGTTGTCCTGCCAACGCCGCCGGCAATACAGCCCCTTGGGTCGCCACAGATCTGCGGCGGAATGCTATTAGGATCTATGCTGACAAGTTGGTGGAAGCCCAACGATCCTACATAACCAATGCGCAGGGCGGTGCTGCGGTCTAGTTGTTGCTCGACACTCAGGGTCCATTCCTCAAGGGTTGGCGTTTTCGCGTTCGCCTGCACTCCCTGGGGAGCATATATCGTGCAGGGTTTGGGAACTCCTTTGCCGCACTGTGGGGGCGGCGGCACATCGGGAACAACCGGGATGATGCTAAATAAGGAGGTGTTGGCGAACGAAATTGATCCGTTGTAAGGCGGGTTCGAGTTGAGTTGAAAGGCGAGGGCGTCTAACAGTGAATAGTGGATCCCAAATCCCGCATGAACGGCAGTGGTCCCGTTTCCGTGGACATCCCACGCCAGCGCCACTCTGGGGCCGAACAATACTTTTGCGTTGTTTTGCGTGAAGGCTGAATTGCCTGACCGCGGGCTGGTTACAAGCACACCGTTGGCGTCGGTGACGAAATTAGCAGCTCTGCCCGCTTCCTCGTTCCAACCCGTGTCGAACTCGTGCCGAATACCGGCCTGAACAGTGAGATTGGAGCGCAACCGGATCGCGTCCTGAACGTACCACGCGCCCATGAGGCTTCGCCAACCCAGCTCCGTCGCCGTGGGCACGACTTGAAAACTGCTGACTGTCCCTTGCAGGAACGTCGTTAAGCTGCTGAAACTGGCTTGCCCCAGTTGGCGCGAGGCGGTGTCTTCATTGTCCGCAAGCGGTTGCAGCCAGATTCCCAGGCTGATCTGATGAATTCCCCTGCTGATTTCGAGATTATTCGTGAAGGTAAATAAATTTCTGTGGTTCCAAACCCTTGAAGCATTGTTCGGCCCCGCTGGCGTAATCGTGCCGTTGGCTGTGGTCGTAAGCCCGCCGCCGATGACAATTCCGCCCGGGCCGTCTCCGGATACAAACGGGCCCGCGCCTGCCGCGAACGAGGCTTGGGGCGCGGAATCGTTGGCAAAACTGGCGCGCGAGTAACCGGCCGTGAAGACGTTGACGACCTGCGGCGTCAAAATACGTGTCTCCTGCAAGCTGACCACCTGGCTGCGCAGCGCCAAGGCCGACGCGAACAGTGGGTCCGCTAACGGGAGCAACCCGGTGCCGTCATCGACGGTGTAAGCAGCCGAAAGTGTGTCTCGGCGACTAAGGTTGTGGTCAGCGCGCAGAGTGCCGAAATCCTCGCGGATCGACTGCCGCGGATGATTGAAGGAAAGGGCTTCTCCACCACCCAGTTCTGTACTGCCGGGCTGTGGCCAGAATGACATGTACGGCAACATCGCCGGGTTCAGATTCGGAACCAGCGTTTCCACACCGCTGGCATTGGGCAAGTAACCGAGGCGAGCCATCGCGTCGGGAACAACGCTGACGCTACTGACTGACTTGCTTTGCCGGAATCCTTCGTAATTACCGAACAAGAAGAATCTATTTTTCTTGAGCGGCCCTCCCAGGGAGCTTCCGAACTGGTTTTGCCGGAATGGCGGGATCAAGCCCAGGTCAAAATAGTTGCGGCCATCCAGAGCGCTGTTACGGATAAACTCATAGAGGGTCCCGTGCGGCGTATTGCTCCCAGATTGGGTCACGACGCCGACTTGTGCTCCCTCGCGCTTTCCATACTCGGCTCCATAGTTCTCGGTCAGGACGTTGAACTCCCGGATTGCATCAACGCCCAGCAGGTACCCGCTGACTCCACCCGGGGCGACCGCGAGTTGGCTTGATCCCGTATACTCCACCCCATTGATCAGCACCAGATTGTCATTTGGTCTTTGCCCGTCAACTGCGAACGCGTTTCCATTACTTGTCGTAGTGTTCGGGCTTCTAAGCGCGGTGTAGTTGATGGTGCTGGGATTGAGGGCGATCAGGTTATCAAAGCTGCGGCCGTTGAGCGGCAACTCTTTTATCTCGCGTTCCCATACCAATCCAGCGACGGAAGCGGTGCTCGTGTTGACCGGGGAAACCTCTTCGGAAACCGTAAACTCTTGCGTTGCTCTTCCTATGCCGAGGCGCAGGTTCACCACTGCTTCTTCGCCTACGCTTAACTTAATCCCCGTCCGGATTTCAGTCTGGAAACCTTCCTTCTCAGCCCTTATTTCGAGCCGCCCGATGGGCAGCCGGAGGACCCGGTAGTTCCCCGCCGGGTCGGTGGTCACGACCCGCGTCGCTTGGGTCTCCACATCCTTTACGGTGACCGTTGCGCCGCTCACGGCGGCTCCCGAAACATCTTCTACTCTCCCGGAGATGGAGGCGGACACCTGGGCCCGACCTGCGGAGAGACAGGCCAGCGACACTAGACCGGCAAGGAACAGGCGCAGCAAGCACGGCCGCCAACCGGGGGATCCTCTCATTCCGTGTTTCCTATCCGGTGCTGTCCTATCTGGACTTGGCTTTGATTGGTTCTTTCCTCTTGGTAACGCCTGGTACGCTGTTTGGTGGAGCGGGCGTCACATCGAATAGCCTAAGATATTGAGGTTCCCAGGGATTCTTGGCCCAGCCTGTCACATCGCCGGGTACGCGGTTCAGTTGCACGAAGATCCCGTTCTTCAACAGGTCGCTTCCGAGACGAGGGGAACTCCACAGCCACGCGTCTGGACGGCTGGGGTCGCTTCCCGCATAGGCTGCTATGTTTCTTACGTTGTAAAGCCGGTTCGGTCGTATCCCAAAGTCATTCACCCCATCGTGATCCTCGTCCACGTTCACGTTGAAGGCGTTGCCTGCAGGCGTCTGCGCGTCCTGGTCGGGGCGCAGGTTGACGAATGCGAACACGACATCGCTGGTTGCCGGATCGGCATTTCGGTGCTCAAACTTCGCAATGCTGAAGATCTGTTCATCGGGTGAATTGTCCTCCAAGTTGAGGTAGACCCGATTTGAGCTGCGCAGCGCCCGAGAAGACTTCCGGGCATTGCCAATCGCCGAGTACAACGCCAGCAGGCGCGTGGCATCGCCCTGATTGTCTGCCAGTGCACGCCAAAGCGGCATCAAGGAATTGAATGTCATGAACTGCGGGATTTTCTTGTTCACGTCGAATGGTGCAAAGTAGCGCTCATACCCAACGGGTGGGCCTTGGGCGGCGCTCGAGTCATTGGGTGGAACAATCGTGCCCGTTAACCCAAGCTCCTGTCCGGCGGATATCAACGGAACTCCCTCCATGGTATTGTTCACCGCAAAACGCAGCAGCGTCTCGAACGGGTTCTTGTAACTGTCCTCGTCGTGGGAACTTGTGTTCAGAAGAACGAGGCCGCTACCGTAACTGTCACGGCGCTCGTCGTATACTTTACGAAACTCGCTGGCGGTCTGAGTGTGGTGCAGGTCGTAAATGAGATTCTCGTTGAGTATGTCGAATTGCCGCGCTGAACGATATGTTACCGGTCCTCCGTCCAGACTCTCAGCCATGAATACGAAATTCCATTTGCGCGAACGCGTGCGGTTGATGATGTATTCCCAGGCCTGAGGTGGCAGCCCCTGGCCAAAATCGCCGCGCAGGCCGTCGATGCCTGCGCTGCTGGCCAGGGACGCTCCGGCGGCATTCAATGGATAGCCGGTTTGCGTCAACCAGAACTGTATGTAGTCGCCGAAGTAGCGCCATACCGCCTGAGTAATAGAATCGAAGTGTCCATTGCCTTGACCGGACCCGTTTTCCGGACCTTCACTGTAATCGAACCAGTCTCCTTCGTTCTTATAATTGTTTTCCGCGTTCTCATTCGGTACCAGCGCCGCATATCTTCCAAAATAGACATCGAACGTGTCTTGCCACTTACCGAAATCGTAGCGGTCCGGAGCCAGAGCGATATCCGATGCACTGCTCGCGCGCATGTCATACTCATTAGCGCGGGAGAAGAAACGGGCTTCGACAGCGCGTATCTCGGAAGCCGGGGTGGATCCACTCGTGCCCCAATACTTTTGGCCGGCCGGAGCCAGTTCCACATCGTGGGCCGTGTGGTTGAACGGCGCATCCAGCATGACATCAATGCCCTGGGCGTCGGCTGCCTGAACAAAGCTGCGGAATTCGTTCAGGGCTTGCGCCCGCCCCGCGGGCGTATCATTGCTCGCGGGCGTCCCGCCAGGATTGAAAGCTCTGGCCATCAGCGGCATCACGGCGAAGAAATTCTTCACAGCATAGGGGCTGCCGACATCGTAGGGTTGGTGGGTAGCCGGGTCGATCTGCCGGCCATCGATGCCAGCCGGATGAACCGGTAGCAACCACATACTATTCAAACCCACCGCCTTCAAGTAAGCAAAGCTGAAGCGTGGTCCGCTTCCGGCCGGAGGGCCATTAATTAAGTCCATAAACGTGCTGCGTTGTCCGGCGGACGCGCCGGTGGCGTCGATAGACAACACATCGACCTCGTACAGTTGCATGTCGCGCGCCTTGGCCGGAGATACCACGATAGCGTAATCCCGCTTAGGAATTTGTTGCGCGTTCAATTCGCTGCCATACCAGTGATAAACGCCGGGCGGGTCGCCGTTCAGGCGATAGCGTGCGGTTAGCCGGTACACACCGCACTTCGTCGCCTGCAGCGTCAGGAGATAGCCCCCCGCCGTCGGTAGCATGGTGTACGCTTTGTAGTAATTCTTGTCGTCACCCGCGGTAATTTTGTTGCCGTCGGGCGGCTTGATCCCGTCTTCGACTCCATCGCCGTCCGCATCAAGAGCAGCACGGTCGCGCCGGTTAAGATTCGTGAAAACCTCTGCCGTCGCCACGCCTGTTGTTTGCGGATCGAAGAAGATTGTGAGAGGAATACTGTCGTGTGCCAGTTCGTTAACAAACACATGCGAGGTTTCGTAATCAGCCTCGACCTCGGTGGTAAGACGTGTCGAGGAGTTAACGGAGACGCGCAAACTCGAACCCCAGCAGGGCAAGGCTCCCGCAAGCAAACAGAGCTGGAGTATGCATGTTTTGACAAACGCTCTTACACTTGAAGCGCGCAAATTACTCACATAAGGAGGGCGCACGTGAGAAACCCCTTTCCAGCACTGCTCGGCCAGCGGGCGGTCAGGAACTGCCAGTTACTCCGGTCCGCTAGGCGTTGGCCATGATCAACCACTCTTTC
>Ga0187818_10000056_pt1 | contig 29533 bp, 25 predicted proteins | sample NC_wetland_sal_i_14_FD_130581 | JGI IMG/M metagenome (GOLD analysis project Ga0187818, IMG submission 130581) | Wetland sediment microbial communities from Neuse River Estuary, North Carolina, USA - SO4_3 | ecosystem: Environmental > Aquatic > Freshwater > Wetlands > Sediment | place: USA... | reverse complement strand
CAACACTGGCTACGACCATTGTGAGCACACGAGAAGACCCGAACAAGATGCTATTCGCACCTGCCTATCGAGCCGCAGAGAATGTTACCAAGGGATGATGAGAATTGGGATTGCCCAATCGGGAACCCCGGGGCGTGGAGGGAATGGCTTCGCCGGACGGGAATCGACGCCCAGCCTCTTCCGGGCGAATCAGCAATGCACGATTTTCGGACTGGTGATGCCCCGTGTGGCGTTGCGCGTATCCACGACAAGCTGCGAATCACGCACGATGCGAGCGTAGTCGTAATCGGAGTGATCGGTCACGATCAGCACACAATCGTACTGCCCAAGATTGTCGAGCGGCGCACACTTCATCTGCAAATCGTATTTGCGGCCTTTGCCCACGGTGGGGAAGTAAGGGTCGTTGTAGCTGACCTGAGCTCCTTCTTTCTGCAAAAGCTCAATGATGGTCAGCGAAGGAGACTCACGCAAATCGTCGATGTCTTTTTTATAAGCCACGCCCAGCACCAGGACCTTCGCGCCGTTCAGCGCCTTCTTATGGCGATTCAGAGCTTTCGCGACCGAATCCAGCACGTGATACGGCATGTTGACGTTGATCTCTCCTGCCAGTTCGATGAAGCGCGTGCGGAAATCCCACTCTTTGGCCTTCCAGGAAAGGTAGAACGGATCTACCGGAATACAGTGACCGCCCAAACCCGGTCCGGGATAAAAAGGTTGAAATCCGAACGGCTTGGTTGAGGCTGCTTCGATCACCTCCCAAATGTCCAGGCCCATCCGCAGCGATAGCAGCTTCAGCTCATTCACCAACGCGATATTCACGCAGCGGTAAATATTTTCCAGCAGCTTGGTCATCTCCGCAGCGGCCGGCGAAGAAACGCGCACAATTCGATTGAAGATGGAACCATACAGAGCGGCGGCCAGGTCGGATGCTTTCGAGTCCAGCCCCCCGACAACTTTCGGGATGTCGCGACGCGCCACAGTCTGGTTGCCGGGATCCTCGCGCTCGGGAGAGAACGCGACATAAAACTCCTGTCCGTTCGGTGCGGCGTCGCGGGAAGCTTTAAGCCCGTGCGGATTGCCTTTTTCGAGGATCGGGATCAACACTTCCTCAGTGGTGCCTGGGTAAGTAGTGCTCTCCAAAACCACCAACTGCCCAGGTCGCAGATGAGGAGCAATCGCCTTGGCTGTATCGGTGATGTAGCTCAAATCCGGCTCGTGATATTCATCCAGCGGCGTTGGCACGCAAATGATGATTGCGTCCATCTGTGCAAGGCGCGAGTAGTCGGCCGTGGCGCTGAAGCCCCCGGCTCTTGCTGCCTGAATCTCGGTTGCCGGGATGCGAACAATGTAAGAGCTACCCTGATCCAGCAAGGAAACCTTGCGCGCATCAATGTCGAAGCCGGTGACGGGGAATTTCTGCTCGGTGTAAAGGAGAGCCAAGGGCAGGCCAACATAGCCCAGGCCAATGACGGCGACGCGCGCCTGTTTGTGGTCAATCTTGCTCTTGAGCTCGGAAAACAATGTGGCAGGCAATGATGGTGTGGTCATAAAAGAGAGTAGGAATCAGTTGCAATTTTAGCATGCGCCGACTTCGAGTTTCTGTGCCATGCTCTCGTTTTCCCAGGCCTATGCGGGGTTTCGCGTTTTCTTAGTGATTCAACGATAATGGCCGATTGCAGGCGGCATTCGCTAACTGCAAAAGCCTGTTTATGAGAAAGCTTCGAGTTGTTTTCATATTGGGAGGACTGTTTTTTCTTGCGCTGATTGCAACTTCCGGGCGATTTCTGGTTGTGTCTGAACCCCGTAAGTCGGATGTGATTGTCGTCCTGGGCGGAGAAACGGACCAGCGCCCGGCACGCGGGTTGGAGTTGCTGAACCAGGGTTACGCACCGCGGTTGATTCTCGACGTTCCCGCAGAAACCAAGATCTACCAATGGAGCCAGTTGGATCTGGCGCAAAAATATGTCCAGGGGCTACCGCAGGCAGCGTCGATCACGATTTGTCCGGTTCACGGACTTTCCACGAGGGCTGAGGCTCAAGATGTGTCGCGTTGCCTGCAAGAAGCCGGAGTGAAAAGCATTCTCCTGGTCACTTCCGATTACCACACGCGGCGAGCATTCAGCATTTTCAGCCGAGTCCTGCCGGGCTACGATTTCAGTGTGGCAGCGGCTTTCGATGAGCGAGAGTTTGGCGGGCAGTGGTGGCGGCATCGGGAATGGGCCAAAACGAATTTGGAGGAGTGGACGAAGCTCATCTGGTGGGAGCTGGTTGAGCGCTGGCGCTAGGGCTGGTTTCGTAAATGTCTATGTGACTATGCAAATCTTTGCTAAGGCGCTAAACAATTAACTGGAAAACGCGCTGTTCTGCCCGCGGGCGCTGAAGCGCGAATAGTAAGTAAGAAGCATTTATCGCACCGCTGGAAGCGCTGCGCCAACCCCAAATCATTCTGCTTGCGTGCCAAGGCAGCTAACCACCACCAATAAATTCCAATGCCGCTGGTTACGTCCGGAACTGCGGTGACCAGAAGAGATAATTGACGGTCACTTGCTTGCCGACTAGCATCACGCGTAGTGCTGAGCCATGCGTGTGTCTATGCTCTATAGGCTAGTCTGCTGGATGATGATAGCTTGCATTCCCGTGTCCCTCAGCGCGGCGGATACGGGTGCAGCCATGCTGGAGGGCAGGGGGACGGTGTGGCTCAACGGTAGTGCTTTGCCTCGTTCTTCCGCTATTTTCCCCGGCGATTTGGTGCAGACCAAACCGGAGTCGGTGGCAACGATCACTGCCTCAGGCTCAAGCGTGATCATCCAATCGGACTCACTCATAACCTTTGGAGACAATGCTGTGTCTCTCGAGCATGGCAGCGTGAGTGTGGCCACCTCGAAGGCTATGGCGGCGCACGTGCTCGAGGTCTCGGTGACTCCGGCTTCGAGGGTGTGGACTGAGTTCGAAGTTACCGATGTGAACGGTACGGTTGAGGTGATTGCTCGCAAGGGAGACGTAACCGTGGTTTGCGGAAAAGATAGCGACACGCTCTCCGAAGGGCAGCAAGCGACTCGTGACGAGTCGGGAAAATGCAGCAAGAAGAGAAGAAAAGGCGGCGCATATCCGCCGACCAGCGGAGACATCCTGACGAATCCTTATGTCCTTGGCGGACTAGCCGGAGGAGGAGGATTACTCTGCCTGCTGTTATGCGGCACATCCACTCCGTCAGTCAGCCCATCGAAGCCGTAGTTGTCTTGCGGATCTCTCACAAATGATTCTGGGAAGGGCACGGCTTCAACCGTGCCGCTACCTGAGTAACTTCGCTTTTCGAAATCGTTAGAATCGGTACATGACCGTGAACTCTGAGAAAGCAGCAATTGATCTGTCTTGTATTCCCGAATCGCCCGGCACTGCCGACTGGTGAAACTCATAGAGCCCCAGCGTTTGACGGTAGAGAATGTGAGCTCTGGTCGCAGGGGATGGCACCCACAGGCTGATTTCCGGACCTTGAACGGCGTTGATTCGGTCCGTGCCAAGCAGTACATACATGAGCTGCGCCCGTCCGGAGAAACTTTCGCGAATGACATCCTTTCCACCGCCAAACGTGGGACGCCACGCCTGCTTTGAGTAAATCGATGTGACCAGCTTGTTCCACTGCACGCCAGCGCCGCCGTACCAGCCATGTTTGATCGGGTAGAATGCACGAGCTCTGATCCCGACGTCGTGGCCGGTGCCAGAGTCCTGCTTGTGTGCGTTGTCAGCCCACAGCTCTGCTATCGCGATGGCGCGGGTGGCGTCGATGTTTAGTCCCGCTCCGACGGTTCCCGCGGCTGGCGAATATCCGCCACTCTCCAGAGAGAGACCGCCATAGGCGTACGGATGCGGAACCTGTCCCAGCCCCGGAGTAGCGAGTAGCAGGAGAGGTAGAAGAAACAATGCTCGTGTGGCCATGAAATAGCCTCGCTATCATCTTTAAATGTGCGAGGTGACTTCGCAGCTTCACGAAGGTATAGACAAAGCTATTTTCGGTTCCGAATCGGGACAAGATATTTCAGGGAAGAGCTGCAATACGATTAGGCTGAGTCGTCGGAGGACAGTCGCAATGCACGATGCTTGCTGCGTTGCAAGCCAAACCGCGGTTCCATCGCGGCAATGACGCACAACCCATAAAACAGGGCTGCATTGGCCGGAATCTGCAGATTGAAGTCCACAAAACTGTGGACCAAGATTCCGGTAACGCCCAGCAGGGCTGCCAACGACAAAGAGCTGTTGATATCGTGCGGCCAAGCCTTCAGTTTCATTACTGCGCAACGATACAGCACCACCAGGAACCACAGCACGGTTACAAATCCGAGCGCTCCCATTTCAACCAGCAATTGCAAATAGTCGTTATGGGCCGCGTCCACCGAGAGATTGGTGTAGAAACTGCGAAACTCCGGATAGACCTCTGGGAAGGTGGACAGGCCCCATCCCAACACGGGCTTGTGGGTTAACATTTTCAGCGCGTCACGATCGATGCTCAGCCGCATTCCTCCTGACAGCTCGGTCTTGGCAGTACTTTGAATGCTGGCGATACGTTCAGACAGTTCTCCACCGCCGAGCCAGGCGAGCAATCCGAACCCGATTGCCAGGAAGGCGCCTACCAGCAAAGCGGTTTTGGCAGTTTTCCTTCTTCGGATTAAGACCGTGGCGAGCACCGCCATCTGCACCGTGAAGGCGAGCATGCCGCCCCGCGACCCGGAAAGAAAAATCGTGCTCGCCATCACTGCCGCAGCCAAAGCTGCGACCGCCTTGCGCGGGCCTTGCGCTTGGCGGGAAAAAGAAATGACCAGCGGAATCGGCGCCAGCATTTCCATCAGGCCAGCGTAGTGATTGTGGTTGACGTAGGGGCCGTAGATCCAGCCTCCGAAGCGCGGGTTTCTGAGCCAGTACAGCTTGCCGTTGGAGGCGATACTCTGGAACAAGGCGAACAGTGCAAGCGCGAAACCGTATGCAGTAAATACTACGGCCAGGATCTTGATTTGCCACGTCCGGCGCAAGCTCTGGACCGTCAGAAAACAAAGCAGGCCATATGTGCAGTACAGAAGGGCGCTGGAGAGAGTAGCCGAGCGATAAGCTGTTCTTCCGCTCGCGAACTGCAGTAGAACCAGGGCAGCAAAAGCCAGCATGGGAGGAAACAAAGGATTGCTGGTGATCTGCAGTTCACCAGACGCGATCTGCCCCAGGGCCCAAAGCACGAAAAGCGAAGCCGCGCCCGCTTGCATGATGAAAATCGACCACGGTTCCACCGCCCCAAATGCAAGTGGTCCAAAAAGCAGCAAGCCAAATGTGCCGTAGAAAAGAACCGAGTCCAGCGGTGCGGACGAGGACTGCTGGGGCATGACTTCTTTTACAGCCGGTGCGAATGTGACGGGAGACGTCACTGGCTACCCTCCAGCGGCTTTTGCACCAGCCGGATGCCGTCGATCCATAACTGGCCGCGAATCGCGCTTCCGGCGGGGTCGCGCTGCACCCGCAGAAGCAGAAGTTTCGTGTCGGGTCCCGTATTGAAGGTTCCACCAACCTGCTTCCAGAAGGCTGCGTCTTTGAGTTCGTCACTCGCGTAGTAAGGAGTGTCGGTAAACCGGTCCTGAATGACGAATCGCGGCCCGCCGGCGCCCTCGATATCCTCGGCCTTGAAATAAGCGGAGAACTCGTAACGTGCATTCGGCTCGACAGGAATCAGTTGTCGAATGCCCGCGTCCTCGATGCCACGGCTGTCAAAAGCAATCGAAAGGGAGCGCTGGCCAAAATGCGGCTCGGCCGCGTCCAAGGCCAGCGTGACGTCGGGCGATTTCTGCTCATAGAGCCAGTCGAATCCACCATTAAGCACTGGCAGAGTGAAATCGCCGTTGACCACGAGGTTTTCAGGCGAAGGCTGATACTCGGAAAGACCGCTCAACCCTGACGCTTGCCGCCAAACCAAGCGTGACTGCTCGACATCGCGCTGGAAGATTAGGTGCCGCACGTAATCGAAAACATAGCGCTTCTCCACGGGCTGCTGAAGCCGCGCCATTTGCTCCCAAACCTTTGCTGCCGCGGATGTTTCTTTTTTGGAGATCAAGAACTCGAGGAACGTCGAGTAAACAACCGAATTGCGTGGAACCACGTTCCGCAGTAGAGCATCCGCGTCAGGCCTGATCCGCCAGCACTGTTCCAGGGCGGCCGGAGGCAAATACGGATCATTCTCCAGGACTACGCGAAATTCTTTCAGTGCCTGATCCGTCTCACCCTGAATCCAGTAGAGATTGGCGGCTTCCCACGCGACATCGGGAGTGGCTGGATCCGCCAGAATGGCATGCTCCAGAGCATTCTTCTGCAGGGCACTGTTTCCGAGCAGCAAATATGCTTTCGAAAGATCAAACCAGTAGGCTGCCTTGTGAGGGTTCAATGCGACCGCAGATCTGTAGAATTTCGCCGAGGCTGCGGGCTCTTGCTGCGCCAAGAGGAAATAGCGACCGAGCCGGTATTGATAATCTGCGTTTGCAGGTTGGAGTCTTGCGGCCTGCTGCAGGCTGGCCAGATCAAGCTTTTCAGAAAAGTAAGCGGCCAGGAATTGCATGATTATCAGGCCGAGGTAAGCCGCCGCGAGCAGCAGGCATGCCCCTAAGAAAACAGCCTTCCTGGCGGGGCTCTGAAGCGCAATTTGCATATGAGTTTCTTGTCGGCGGATGTGGTCCGCTGCACCCCGGGATTACGTGCCGCTGGAGGTGACTTCGGGGACCGCTTGCTCGGTGCTACTCAATGCGTCCTCCTCCTCGTAGTAGCCGCGTCCGTATTTGCTCTGATATTCGTAATAGTAGTAATAGTCCGGCGAGTTGAGATCGACGGCATTGAGCAGCACGCCGCAAACTCGCGCGTTTACCGACAGAAGAATGTCACGTGCGCGGCGCAGAGCTTGCTTGGTAGTTTGCCCGGAACGAATGACGAGCACGACGCGATCCGCGCTGGTGGACAGAACCACGGCATCGGTGACCGACAAGGTCGGCGGACTATCGATGACGATGTGATCGTATTGCCCTCGCAGTTCCTCGAGCACATCCCTCATGTTGGTAGAAGCCAGAAGTTCAGCCGGATTTGGCGGTGGCGTTCCCGCCGGCAGCACAAAGAGATTTGGCAGAATGGTCGAACTAACAATTGCGTGGTGAAGCTTGGCGCTACCGGTTAAGACGTTGCTAAGACCGATTTTCGGGCCCATGCCGAGCGTTTTGTGAATGCTGGGCCGGCGGAGGTCGGCATCAATCAGCAGAACCCGCGTGCCTTTTTGCGCCAGCACAATCGCGGAGTTAATGCTGGTCGTTGTCTTGCCTTCCTGGGGAAGAGCGCTCGTGATGAGGATTACCTTAGGGGGACCTCCAGAGGAACTGAGCAGGAGGGAAGTCCGCAAAGCGCGATAAGACTCCGCCATCTGCGACTTGGGCCGCGATTGGGTTACGAGTTCGACAGCTTCTTTGGAAGAAGCAAGCGCCAGGCGCGGCCGGGCGCTAATTTCGGTGCTGCTTCTCGAACCGAGGGGGATTACCCCAAGCGACGGAAGCGCCGAGATGACTTGTGCCTGCTCCGGCGTTCGCACCGTGTTGTCGATGCCTTCCAACACGAACGCGAGCCCGATGCCAGTGGTAAGACCGAGCGCCAGAGCAAACGCGAGGTTTCGCGGAACATCCGGTTCGGAAGGCGCTGTGGGCACGCGAGCCACGTCCACGATGCGGAAGTTGTTCGACCTAAGGCCTGCGGTTACTCCAGCTTCTTTAAGTTTTTCCAGCAATCCTTCGTAGAGGGTGCGGTTGGAATCGACGTCGCGCTTGAGCAGGCTGTATTCAATGGCACTCTGGTTCAGCTTGTTGGCTTCCTGCTTCTGCTGCTCCAGAGCGCCACGGAGCATATTTTCGCGCTGCAGGGAGGCAAGATAGTCGCCACGGACTCGCGCCACCACTTTTCGCATTTCCCCCTGCGTCTCCGCTTCCACCTCTCTGAGCTGGCCGTTGAGCTGAGCCAGTTTCGGGTAGGCAGGCCCGAATTGTGTGCTCAGTTGTGCGATCTGGATCTTTAGGTCGGCTTCCTGTTCCCGCAGTTTTTCCAGCAGCGTTGAACCTGACCCTGTAGCCACGGTCTCAACCCCGGCCGCGGCGACGATCGAGTCGGAATCCCCACTCTGCACCAGTCGGTAGACGGATTCCTTCTCCATCCGGGAGGATTCGGCTGAGGTTAACTCCCGGTTCAATTCGTCCAGCTTCGCTGTAGTGATGTTTTGTTTTTCGTCGATCCCGAGGATTTCATGTTGCTTCTGGTATTTGACCAGTTTCTCCTGCGAGGTCTCGACTTTAATCTGCAGATCGACCAGCTGCTTGGAGAGCCAGTCTGACGCCTGCATGGTCGACTCAAAGCGCGTTTTGAAATTCTGCTCCACGTATGTGCTGGCCAGCGTGTTCACGACGCGAGCTGCCAGGTTCTTGTCTGGGCTGTGGTAGCGGATTTCAATGATCCTGGTGTTCGGGACTAGCGAGACTTGCAGGTTGCCCTTGAAGTTAGCCAGCGCAGACGAGGTCCTTGCAGAATCCGGCTGCAAGCCATCGCTGGTCAGCTCCAAAGAGCCAGATGCGGATCTGTCCGCTGCGCCTGAAGCTGCCTGCTTGTCCAGATTCAGTTGGCGGATGACCTGGAGAGCCAACAGATCGCTCTTCAGAATCCGAACCTCGGTATCGAGGTCGGTAGGGTCGTAATATTCGACTTCGCCGCTGCCAGAGTCCTTGAGGTTGAACATCATCGGATCCATCTTGTTGATGGCGATGCTGCCCACTGCGTCGTAGACGGGAACGCTGCGCAAGGTCGCGATTGCAACGACTCCGAAGATCAGCACCACACTGCTGATGACGACCCATTTTCGCTTGATGAGAACCCGCGAGTATTCCCGCAGCAGAGAATCCTGAACCGGGATACTGGAATAAGCGCTGAGCGCTCCTTGGCGATTGAAATCGACAGGCAGGGACGTTGGAAACTCGCGCAGGATCTGGCCGTTCAACGGAATCACGGGTCCTGAACCCATCAATGCTCCTCGCGGTGAATTCGGGTCGGGAGGGCAGGAAGGCGCTTGCTGCGCCAGTCGCGTTGTTCGAGGCGGGCTGTCACTCGAAGGCCATGATTCGCTATTTGTCGGCTACGATTGTGCTCATTCTAGCATCGCAAAGGCAGGACTTAACGCCGCTGATCGCGGTGGTTCCTTAGTGTTAACGGGGGTTCCTGCGGAGTTGATCCACAAAGATCTCCGTTATACTTGCGCTCAGAAATCTGGTTTCAGCGTGAACAAGAGAAACTGAACCGTGCAGCTGTGTCGGAGATCGTGGGTGCTCAGTTCGAGGTGTTGCATTGATGAATTGGCATGAACAAGTTGTGCTGGTGACGGGCGGGACTGGTTCTTTCGGTCGAAAGTTCGTGGAGTTGATGCTCCGCGAATACCATCCCCAGAAACTCATCGTCTTCAGCCGCGACGAACTTAAGCAGCACGATATGCGGGCTTCCGGACTGGACGATCCGAGGCTGCGTTACTTCATCGGCGATGTGCGCGATGAGCAGCGTCTGGAGCGGGCGTTTTCGGGAGTCACGGTGGTGGTTCACGCCGCGGCCCTGAAGCAGGTTCCGGCTTGTGAGTACAACCCGTTCGAAGCTATTCAGACCAACATCATGGGCGGCCGCAATGTGATCGATGCCGCCATCAATCAAGGCGTGCGCCGCGTGTTGGCGCTGAGCACGGACAAAGCCGTGAACCCCATCAATCTGTACGGCGCAACTAAACTCTGTGCGGAGAAGATGTTCGTCCAGGCAAACGCCTATTCCGGGACCCAGGATACGCGCTTCAGTTGTGCCCGCTACGGAAATGTTGTGGGCAGCCGTGGCAGCGTGATCCCGGTTTTTCTGGAACAGCGCAAGCGCGGCAAGATCACGATCACCGATCCGCGAATGACTCGTTTTTGGATTACGCTCGAGCAGGGAGTCAGGTTCGTGGTTCGTTGCATTGAGCAGATGCACGGCGGTGAAATTTTCGTTCCCAAAATTCCAAGCATGAGCCTGGTCGAAATGGCGGAGGCCATCGCTCCCGGCTGTGCCATGCAGGACATTGGGATTCGGCCGGGCGAGAAGCTGCATGAGGTGCTGGTTTCCGAGGACGAAGCTCGTAATGCGCTGGAGTTGGATGATATGTACGTGATCCAGCCGGCGCATCCTTGGTGGCGAAGAGAGAATTGGGAGCAAGCTCGGCCGCTTCCAGAAGGATTCCGCTACACCAGCGATAACAACCCGCAGTGGCTTACGCCGGAGGAGCTGTATGAACTCATCGGCTTTCCGGCCCCTGCCGCTTGGCCGCAAGAACAAGAACTACGCGCGCGGGCTTGAAGGAACTTCCATGACCGTAGCCTCTGCGAGCAGGGAAGAACTGGCCATCCATGGCGGATCACCCGTCAGAAAGACTCTGCTTCCTTACGGACGGCAATCGATCGATGAGAGCGACATTCAAGCCGTAGTGGAGACGCTGCGTTCCGATTGGCTAACCACCGGCCCCAAAGTCGTGGAGTTTGAAGAAGCCGTGGCCGCGTGGGTGGGCGCAAAGCGTGCAATCAGCTTTAGTTCCGGCACTGCTGCGTTACACGCAGCTGCATTCGCCGCCGGATTGCATCCGGGCGACGAAGCAATTACTTCCCCGCTGACCTTCGCGGCCACGGCAAACTGCGTGCTGTATCAGGGCGCGACACCGGTTTTCGCCGATGTTGTACCAGACACGCTGAACGTTGATCCGCAGCAGATAGCTTCTCGGATCACGCCGCAGACGAAGGCAGTTCTTCCCGTCGACTACGCTGGACATCCCGCCGACTTGGATCCGATTCTCGAATTAGCGGAGCGGCATGGGTTGGTGATGATTGAAGATGCCTGCCATGCCTTGGGCGCGGAATATCGTGGGCGCCGCGTGGGCAGCGTCGCGCAGATGACAGTCTTCAGTTTCCATCCGGTGAAGCATTTGACGACGGGCGAAGGCGGAATGGTGACAACCGACAATCCGCAATTCGCCGAGACGCTTCGCCGTTTTCGCAATCACGGAATCAGCACCGACGCAAGGCAGAGGCAGTCAACGGCCCAGTGGTATTACGAAATGGTTCTGCTCGGCTTCAACTATCGGCTGACCGACATTGCCTGCGCTCTGGGCCTGCAACAATTGAAAAAGCTGGAAGAGAATCTTGCGCGACGCAGGCATATCGCGGAACGATATATCGCTGCTTTCCGAAACATGCCGGGGGTGCTCCCGCCGCGGGTGCGTGACGACGTCAATCCTGCCTGGCATCTTTTCCCCATACGCCTTGATTTGAACCGGCTCTCAGCCAGCAGGGGCGAGGTGTTCCAGGCGCTGCGCACGGAGAACATTGGAGTGAACGTCCACTACATTCCGGTTCATCTTCATCCGTATTACCGCGATCGGTTCGGGTACAAGGGTGGGGAATATCCCGTGGCTGAAACTGCGTATGAATCGCTGATCAGCCTGCCAATGTTCCACGGTATGAACGAGGACGATGTAGAAGACGTGATCCGCGCGCTTGGCAAGGTTTTGTCGCACTACGAAAAGTGACTGCTCCAAGAATGACGACCCGAAAATGACGACAGCGCGAGAAAAGCTGTGAAGGTCACGGCCATCATCCAGGCCCGAATGGGCAGCACGCGTCTGCCGGGCAAAGTACTGATGGACCTTGGGGGCGAAACCGTGCTAGGCCGCGTCGTCCGCCGTTTGCGCCGCGGGAGGCTGATCGATGACATTATAGTCGCCACGACAAACTGCGCGGTGGACGATGCCATTGTTCGCGAGTGCCAGCGGCATGACGTTCCATGCTTTCGCGGATCGGAGAATGATGTTCTTGACCGCTATTACCGGGCGGCGAGAAAGTATGCGAGCGAAGCTGTTGTCCGGATCACCGCCGATTGCCCGGTCATCGATCCCCAGATCGTGGACGAAACCATTCGGGCTTTTAAGGATCACTGCGCGGACTACGCGAGCAACGGCTTGCTGCCAACCTATCCACGAGGCCTGGACACAGAGGTTTTCACGTTTGAGGCGCTGGAGAGGGCATGGTGCGAGGCTCGCGAGCCGTATCAGCGGGAGCACGTCACGCCATATTTCTACGAACATCCGGAATTATTCTCGCTAGCGTCCCTGAGGAATGAGATTGACCAGAGTCAACACCGTTGGACGCTGGACACTACCGAAGATCTCCAGTTGCTTCGCGCAATCTATGCACGGTTCGACGACGACGACGATTTCGGCTGGGGGGAAATTATCCAAGTGATGGAACGTGAACCCCAACTGGCCGAGCTGAACTCACACGTGGTTCAGAAAGCGCTGCACGCAAGCTGATGACAGCTGGGACTCTTATCATCCGGGCGGACGCCAGCATCGCGATAGGCACGGGCCACGTGATGCGTTGCTTGGCATTGGCTCAGGCGTGGCGCGACTCAGGCGGGAACGCCGTCTTCGCCATGGCGGAATCGACTGCCGCAACCGATGAGCGCCTTCGCTCCGAAGAAATGGAAATTGCAGCCCTGCCTGCTTCTCCGAACACTTTACGGGACGCGCGACACACTGCTGCACTGGCGCGGGATCGTGACGCGGCGTGGGTGATCGTCGACGGGTACCAATTCGACGCTGAATATCAGATCAACATAAAGAAGGCGGGACTGAAGCTTTTGCTGGTGGATGACACTGGCCAGTGCGAGCAATATTTCGCCGATCTCGTGCTGAACCAAAATGTCGGCGCCAGCGAGGAGATGTATCAGAACCTTGGAAGCCGCACCCGGTTGCTGCTTGGCTCCCACTATGCCTTGCTACGCAGGGAATTTCAGGCTTGGTACGGCCGCAAGCGCGAGGTTACATCGGTTGGACACAAGGTGCTGATCGCGATGGGCGGCAGTGATGCGGAGAACGTCACGCTTCGAGTCATAGATGCTCTGCGAATCGTGGGGGTGGAAGGGCTCGAAGCGGTTGCGGCGGTGGGCGGCAGCAACCCGCACTGGGAATCGCTGCAGCAAGCCGCGTCGCAGTTTCCCGGCAAACTTCAGCTGCGAAGAGATGTTTGCAACATGCCGGAGTTAATGGCGTGGGCGGACGTCGCCATTTCGGCCGGCGGTGGTACTTGTTACGAATTGGCCTTGCTGCAAGTGCCCATGCTGTTGATCACGGTGGCGGAGAACCAGGAGCACACCTGTCGTGCTCTTGCCGGTCATGGGGCAGCGATTGACCTCGGCTGGTTTCACTCTCTAGATGCAAATCGTTTGACGAAATTTCTCCAGGATGTGATCGTCAATTGTGACCTTCGCCACTCATTGATCGAGAATGCTCGCAGCTTGGTGGATGGCAACGGTGCTCAACGGGTGATGGACATTCTCTTACGGGATAGCAGCGGACAAGACGAATCAGCAGTCTCGAAGTTACAGGTCAGCGTGGAATGAAAGTTGCGATCGCACAACCGACATACCTGCCCTGGCTCGGTTATTTTGACTTAATCGATCAGGTCGATGCGTTTGTCCTTCTGGACAGCGTCCAGTTTGAGAAGCAGTCTTGGCAGCAGCGGAACCGCATTAAGACGCCCGGCGGGTTGCAATGGCTGACGGTCCCCGTAAAGATCAAAGGCCGTTCCACCCAACTCATTCGAGATGTGGAGGTCGCGGAGACTGATTTCTACCTTAAGCACCTCAATCTCATTCGAGCGAACTATAGAACTGCGCCTTATTTCGAAAGTCTTTTCGACCCGCTTTCTGCGATTCTGAAAGAAAGAGCTCAAGAAGGAAATCTGGCGGCGATGAACATTCGGCTGATTGAGTGGCTTGCGGCGGCGCTGCGGGTCAGGACTCCTCTGCTGCGCTCTTCGACTTTGGGAGTGGAAGGCAAGCGCGCCCGGTTGAACTTGGCGATCTGTGAGGCGCTGGGCGCGACCGAATATCACTCAGCCATTGGGTCCGCCGATTATCTGCTGGAAGAGGCCGATATCTTCTTAGAGCGAGGGATTGGGATTTACTTTCAGAATTACAGGCATCCAGAGTACAAGCAACTCTTCCCGCCCTTCCATCCGTTTGCCTCAGTCGTCGATGTGATGTTGAATGAGGGCCCGTTGTCGGCGGAGATCATTCGCCAAGGGCGAGGCGCTTCCCTGTTACCAGCGCAGGTTGCGCTCCACGCAAATTCAGCTTGAACCCTGCCTATTTTCCCGCAGTGATTAGCCAGTCGGAGTCGAGACGGGTGCGGTTGGCTAAGGTCGTCTCGGTTTTCTCAAAGCTCACGCTTGAAAACTCAGCGAAGTAAATTCCGATCTCTTGTTCTGCAACGAAGTGCTGTACGGTGTCGTATTCATTGGTGTCTTTGATTTTCAAGCGGAAAGTAGCGGGCTCAATCTGCTCACCCTTGCCGAAGCGGTAGTCTTGGGTGGTGCGCAGGACCGCAAAGAGTCTTCCGCCACGGACTAATACCCGACGCGCTTCATTGATTGCCCGCCTCATTTCATCCGATGTTCCGTAACAGAAAACGCCAAAGCTGAGAACCACGCCGAAACTGCCATCAGCAAAGGGCAAAGTGAACATGGAAGCTTGTGCCAACTCATGGCGGATTTTCACTGCACGGAGTCGCTGGTGGGCATGCCGCAAACCGACTGGCGAGACATCTATACCGTACGGCTCAAATCCCAACTCCGAAGCCAGCTTCATGTGCCGGCCGGCGCCGGCCCCGATGTCGAGAAAACGGGATGGAACACCTTTGTCCAACATTGCCCGGCTCGCGATCAGGAACCGCACGACGTGATCGTTGGGATAGGTGGGGCGGAATCGCGGGTTTTCGTGAAGCTGATCCCAGTGCCAGGCTGAACCATGCATGTGAGCGATACATTATCGCAGGAGATACCGCGTGTGAACTTCGAATTGCGGCCCGTCTCTCTGCTCGTTATTATCCGAGCAAGTGCTTATTCAAGAATCCATCGAACGTATACCGGAACAACCACGGGCCCAATTCCTGGAGATTGGGGGACACAGGATTGGGCCTGGCGCGTCCGTCTATGTCGTCGCTGAGCTTTCGGCCAACCACAATCAGGATTTCGAGCAGGCCGTACGCATCATTCATGCAGCTAAAGAGGCAGGTGCGGACGCGGTAAAACTGCAAACCTACACTGCGGATACGATTACGATCCGAAGTGATCGCGAATACTTCCGCATCGGAGGCGGCACGCCCTGGGACGGCCGTACCCTCCATGAGCTCTATGCTGAGGCGTACACGCCCTGGGATTGGCAACCCAAGCTGAAGCAAGTCGCCGATGATCTCGGGCTGGATCTTTTTTCCTCTCCGTTCGACTCGACTGCAGTGGATTTTCTGGAGAGCATGGGTGTGCCGGCGTACAAGCTGGCATCCTGCGAATTGGTTGACATTCCGCTCATCCAGAAAATCTCACGTACCAGGAAGCCGCTGATTATCTCTACGGGCATGGCTATGATCGATGAGATTGAAGAGGCTGTTGACGCAGCCCGGGACGCAGGCGCCAAAGAGATCGCCCTGCTGAAGTGCACCAGCGCTTACCCTGCATTTCCCGAAGAGATGAACCTGCGGACGATTACCGAACTGGTGCGAAGATTTACAGTTCCCTGCGGCTTATCCGATCACACCATGGGTGTTGCAGTTCCGGTTGCCGCGGTGGCGCTGGGCGCGTGCATTATCGAGAAGCATTTGACATTGTCGCGTTCACTCAAAGGTCCTGATGCCGATTTCTCCCTGGAACCTCACGAGTTCAAACAGATGGTGCAAGCGGTGCGCGTGGCGGAAAAAGCGCTAGGAACGGTGCAGTTCGGAAGCACCGTTCAGGAAAAGAAAAGCCAGGTGTTCCGGCGCTCACTGTTTGCGGTGCAGGATGTTGAGCCGGGAGAAATGTTCACGGCCACCAATGTCCGCTCGATCAGGCCGGGGCATGGACTGCATACGCGATACCTGCCGGAAATTATTGGCAAACACGCGGCACGGCACATTGAACGGGGGACGCCGCTGAGTTGGGACCTGATCGCGACATGAGAAAGATTGCGATCTTTGCCGTGGCGGGGAGCCTTTCGTGAAAGTTCTGCTGCTCCATCCCGAGGACAACCTTCCACGCAACAGGTCTCGAGAATGGGATCTCGTGGTGGACTTTGGCCGCGCACCGGATTCCACATACGATCGCTGGGCCGAGCAAGCGGGCTGCCGCATCATCGGCCTTTTCGAGTTCGCTGAGGAGATCCGTGATCTCCATCGCTGCCGCGAGTTATTGCAGCTTGGAATGGGCCGCCTCATTGACCGGCAGGGAATCGATTGGTGGGATGTGGTCTCCCTGGAGATCGTGCCCGATCTTCAGCAGTTGATGCTCGTGGACCGTCTGGCGAAATTTATCGCAACGCCCTGTGAGCTTTATGCGAGCCGTCCTTTCGGCTTGGCTCGGGTTCTCGGGAATCTGTTGGGAGCAGAATTTGAGAATTTGGCCAGTGGACTTGAGTCAGTTCATCAACGCATGCGCCATTACGCGGGCGCTCTTTCGCGGCTCAATGCCGCACAACTTGCGCAGATCATTCAGGACAAGTTCGACCCAGTCCACTCGATTCGCCGCCGGCTCTCTCGGCGGAGACCCAGTTTGAACCGGCCGGTCATTTTGTTGCCGTCCGCATACGTAAACGTATCGCGCGCCGCTGTTTCCTACGCAGCTTTGCTTCCGGATCACGAATTTCTACTGGTCTGTGCGCGTCAGAACGGTCACTTGGAGTCCCTGCCCGCCAATGTTCACGTGGCATCGCTGGATTCATATTTTCGTCCAGTAGACGAGCACAACCTGGCTTCCCTGCTGGCAAAGTGGCGCGGTCTCAAGCGAGAAGTCACTGGCGCCGCGGCCGAGTTCAAAGCTGCAGGTGCCGCGGGAGTGCTCAATCGGATTCCGTCCCGGCTGCGATGGACACTGAGCATAAGCACGGCGTGGAGCAGTGTTTTCGAATCGGAAGACATTACGGGATGTCTTTGCGCCGATGACACCAACCCGTATACTCGCATTCCGCTAATCCTGGCGAAGAGGAAAGGAATTACCGCGCTGGCCTGTCATCACGGTGCCTTGGACTCCTGGATGGCGTTGAAAACTCTCCACGCAGACTTCTATTTGGCTAAGTGCGAAATGGAGCGCGACTATTTGCAGCGGGTGTGCCGGGTTGAACCGGAGAGAATTGCGCTGGGGAATGCCGCGCCGTCGAAGCAAAGTCGGTTAGCAGTTCGCCGATTCGAGGCTCCCTGGCTCGTGTTCTTTACCGAGCCTTACCAGAACGCGCACTGGCGAAACCGTGAAGTTTACCGTGAGCTTTTGCCCAGGCTGTGGGACCTGGCTCAAACTTGCGGTCTAAAGCTGGTTTTCAAGTTGCATCCGTTTGAAAGTGCCAAGGGCCACCGGCGAATGTTACGCCGCTACTTGCCGGAACAAGAGCACCGGATCGAAATCATCGCGCGTCCACCATCCGCAGAACTGTGGGAGAAAACACGATTTGCCGTGACCGTGCAATCTTCCACGGTTTTGGAGTGCGCTGCTTTGGGAATTCCGGTCTTCTTGTGCGGCTGGCTGCGAGATTCATACTCTGGTTACGTTCGCCAATACGCGCGATTTGACATAGGACACGTGTTGGAATCCCCGGAGCAGATCGGCGAAATTTCGCGACTGCTGAAAATGTACAACGAAAAAGATTCGCGCCGTGGCACACCATGGCAAACGATCGATCCCGGAGAATTGGCGCACTTGATCTCTGGAACCCACTCGTTGCCCGTCGCAAGCAACGCATGAAAATGAGCCTTCCGACACAACCGATCACGATCTTCACGCCTTCATTTGCCGATGAAGACAATACGAACGCGCAAAATCTGACGGTGAAAGAGATCGTTGCCCGCCTGCCATCGGAGTTATTTCGCGTCATTATGATCTGCCGTCGGAATCCTGATCCACGCATCGCCGCGCGAGAAAATACCGAACTAGTGAGTTGGACCGACCACGGGAATACCGCACGACTGTTAAGGCGTTTTCTTTTTTCCAAACCGGATATCTATTTCTTTCCCCGCTTCGGTCCCTTCGATCGGGCGTTCTTCGACCTGAGGAAGCATTTGCCGATACGAGCCGCGCTGGTGAGCTATGTTGTGATGATGATGAATGAAGCTACTGGCAACGGACTAGCCGGCCGCTCAATCGTTGAGGCGGACCGGGTTTGCGCCAATTCGAACTACGTGGCGGAGACTGTTCGCCAGAAGTTCGGAGTGCAACCGATCACGATCCACGATGGAGCCGACCGGCGCTTCTTCTTCCCCCGCCAGCGCAGCAATTCCCCTAATGAGCTAGTCGTGCTCTACGCCGGCTCTTTTCAACCGCGAAAGCGAGTCGAACTGGTGATCGAGCAAGCCGTTCGATGGCCCAATGCGCAGTTTCGACTGGCAGGTTACGGCGAAACGGAAGGAAATTGCCGCGCCTTGTGTCGGCAATACAACTGCCGCAATGTCTCATTTTTGGGGCACCTGTCGCCAGCACAACTTGGGGAGGAGATGCGCCAAGTCGACGTTTTTCTGTTTCCGAGCGCGCTCGAAGGCCATCCGCAAGTCTTGATTCAGGCCACGGCCTGCGGCTTGCCCAGCATCGCGATGGATCTGTATCGCCCGGACTGTGTTGTGAATGGGAAGACTGGCTTCCTCGTTCAGTCCCCAGAAGAACTGGGCGATCGGTTGGATCTGCTACTCCAGAATCCCGCTCTCCGGCAGTCGATGTCCCGAGCCGCAGCCGAGCATTCGCATAATTTTGATTGGGATCGGATCGTCGAACAATGGATGGATGTTTTCTGTGAGGTTGTCGCGATGCGCCAGAAGCCTTCTTCTCGCCGGATGCAACTCGCTTGACTATTCATACGACGCCAGGTTTTCACCTACTGCGCTCGCTAGCTGATCTTGTTAAGCACTGCAACCTAAAAGCAGGGGCCGGAGCGTGAAGCACAAAACCCTTGTGCGATATGGCGGCTTTTTATTCTCCGTGGGAGGTGCACGTGTAGCCGGCATTCTGATCAGTTCATTGACCTTCCCTTACCTGGTGCGCCATCTGGGAGTTCAGATCTACGGGCTCTGGAGTTATGTGGTTGCGATCTGCTCTTTTCTCGGGATCATCGCTGATCCCGGATTAACGACGTACGTCACTCAACAGGTTGCGGCCCAGCGAGAGCGCGGGTTCGAACTGATCCCGGATTTCCTAGCGCTTCGCCTGCTCAGCGCAGTGATCGCAATGGGCATTCTCCTTGTGATCGCCTTTTTCGAAGTCCGCCCCGACGTGCGTCAACTATTGCGCTTATATGGCATTGGGATTCTTATCGTGAACTTGTTGTCGTCCGATGGCTTCTTGACGTCGTTGGAGATGTTCCATGCCCGCTCACTGCTCATCGTCGCTCAACAAGCCATCTACGCGCTGGCGATTTTTACTTTCGTGCGTGTGCCGGCAGACGTAATGTGGGTGCCAATCGGCATGCTCGGCTCGTCCGCTCTGAGCGCGGTCACCGGCTGGGCCTTGATGTGGCAGAGAGGATTCAAGGTTCCGCGAATTCTCCGGCCACAGCTTTGGAAGGGAATCCTCGTGCCTAGCGCTCATTACGCGTTGGCCACGCTGATGTCGAACATCTATCAGCGGACCGGACATCTCCTTGTGCGCTGGTTTCTAGGAGACTATGCGCTGGGCTTGTACGCCGCGGCTGTCCGCCTGGTGGATTTGCTGCGGGGTTTCGTAATCATGGTGTTGTACGTCCTGATGCCACGACTGGCGCTGGCCGCCAAGTCAGAAGCTGGAGTGGGCCGTTTGGCGCGATTTGCTTTCGGGGTCATGGCCATCATAAGCATTCCTCTCACGGCGGGCTTGATCAGTACGGCTCCCCTCGTCGTACCTTGGGTACTGGGCGCGAAGTACCTTGACGACATTTCGCTATTGAAATGGATGTCGCCATACTTGCTAGCGGCGTCTGCGGCATCATTGTTTGTGGGAACCATTCTGTATGCATTGGGGCGTCACCGCGCTTATCTCGCATGCACGGTAAGCGGTGCGGTGGCTGGAGGGCTCCTGTATATGATTCTGATCCCTGTCCTGGGTTTGACCGGGGCAGGCGTCGCCCTGGTTCTTGCGGAATTTGTGGTTGCGGCCGCCGGGTATGCCTCGCTTCCGCGCGAACTGCGCAGCTTGTGGAAGGATCCCGTCATCGCGATTGCCTTGGCTGCGGCATTGCTGATGGTGATAGCCGTTCGATCCGTTAATGCCTACATTCCCAAAGTTTCTGTAGTGGTTCCGGTCGGAGTTTTTGTTTACGTAGTGAGTTGCGGCTGGTTTGTGCGGAAATGGCTGGTCGAACAATTGGGGGACCTGCAGACCAGGCCCGGAACCTAACTGACAATTGCGCTGCGGGTCACAATGTGTTTTTTTGAATTGGACGGTAAACCACCGGTTCCGGAGAAAGCACACGCAGCCCTCATGCACGTCTTAACTCTTACTCCCTTTTACCCGAATGCTTCCGACGATGCTGCGGGCTGCTTCGTCGCGGAACCCCTGCGTGTACTGGAGGAGTGCGGCGTCAACTCTTACGTCGTTGCCACACAGCCTGTCTATCGAGGTCGCGCGCACCCGGGGTCGGCTGCTCGTCCGGCGGACTGGGTCCACTACGCCGCGATCCCGGGCGGGATCGGACTGGCTTCGGCGGGAGGATTTCTCTACGCAAGTCTGGTCTCGAAGATCCGCAAGTTGCATCGGTTGCGGCCGGTTGATCTCATTCACGCTCACGCGGCGTTGCCCTGCGGGCATGCCGCCGTGCTGCTGAGCCGAGAGTTGGGAATCCCATGTGTCGTCACTGTGCACGGCTTGGACGTTTTTTTTACGAACCAGGTCGGAGGCCGCGCCGGCCAGTGGTGCCAACGCGTGTCGCAGTTTGTTTATCGTTCAGCCTCGCGAGTGATTTGTATTAGTGAAAAAGTTTCTGACCGCGTCGTCAACGGCGGGGCCGCGGTAAACACGGCAGTCATTTACAACGGCGTGGATTCGGAAATGTTTTCTCCGGCTCCGAGCCAGCCCGAAGGCAGGACTATCCTCAGTGTCGGCAACCTGATTCCAATCAAAGGCCATGAACTTCTTCTGCGGGCGTTTGCGCGTCTTCAGTACGACTATCCGGATCTTTCCTGTGAGATCGTCGGCGACGGGCCTGAGCGTTTCCGTCTGAGCAGGCTGGCGAGCGATCTTGGCATCGCAGACAAAGTTCATTTTCTTGGCCGGCAAAGTCGAAAGCAGGTGGCCGAGGCAATGCGGCGCTGTACGGTCTTCGCTTTACCGAGCCGGTACGAAGGCTTGGGCTGTGTCTATCTGGAAGCCATGTCAACGGAGAAACCGGTAGTCGCCTGCCGGGGGCAAGGCATCGAGGAAATCATTCAGCAGGGAATTAGTGGCTGGCTCATTGATCCCGAGGACTTGGAAGGACTCACCGATGCGCTTTCGCTGTTGGTGCGAAATGCGGGGCTTCGGAGGCAGATGGGCGATGCAGCGCGCCGCGCCATCCGGCAAAACTTTACGCTGAGACACCAGGCCACTCAGCTGGCCGAACTGTACCGGGAGTGCGTGGCATGAGCCGCCGGGTCGTCATTATCACAGAGCTTATTGCGCCGTACCGCGTACCGGTTTTCAATGCTCTCGCCCGGCAGTGCGGAATCGATTTGCACGTGGTCTTCCTGGCCGAAACGGACCCGACACAGCGTCAATGGCTGGTTTACAAAGATGAGATTTGCTTCTCGTGCGAGGTGCTTCCCTCATGGCGGCGAAGAGTGGGGAAGCACAACCTTTTGCTGAACAGAGGAATGGACGCAGCGCTGCGGCGCGTGTCGCCGGACGTGATTGTCTGCGGCGGGTACAACTACGTTGCGTCATGGAATTCCATGCGCTGGGCGCGGCGCAATCACGTGCCATTTTTTCTCTGGGTCGAGAGCACGGCCAGAGATTTTCGCAGCAACCATGCGCTGATAGAGTCCCTGAAAACCAGATTCCTGCGCGGCTGCGATGGATTTGTGGTTCCGGGAAAGTCTTCGTTTGAGTATTTGAACGGCTACGGTGTGCCTGAGGAAATCGTTTTCACCGCGCCGAACGCGGTCGACACGCAGTTTTTCGAAACACGGACTGAGATGGTTAGGAGAAATGCGGCTGCACACCGCCCAGCGCTGGGCCTGCCCTGCCGCTTTTTTTTGTTCGTAGGCCGCCTGGTAGTGGAGAAAGGTGTTCTGGACCTGCTCGAGGCGTATGGTGCGCTGGCACCCGAGATCAGAGAGGGAATTGGGCTCGTGTTCGTCGGCGATGGCGCCGCCCAGTCGGAACTCCGCCGGCGTGCTGCGGCGATTACGCCGGGATCAGTTCAGCTAGCCGGTTTCGTCCAGCGCGAAGAATTGGCGGCCTTCTACGCTTTAGCCGACGCGCTTGTATTTCCCACTTACACCGACCCGTGGGGCTTGGTAGTCAATGAAGCCATGGCGTGCGGATTGCCCGTGACTTGCTCCAGCGCAGCGGGTTGTGCCGCGGACCTGGTCGAGGATCACTGGAACGGCCGAGTAGTTTGTGCCGGTGACATCGGCCAACTCGCTTCCAGCATGGATGAGCTGGCACGTGACGGCGAACTGAGATCGCGCATGGGCGAGCGCAGCAGGGCACGAATCCTCCGCTATTCGCCGGACGCGTGGGCTGCTGGTATGGCTGAGGCAATTTGCTCCGCGAAAAGCCGCAGGCTGCAGCAATGGGCCGACAACTTAGGCGTAGCTGCACTCGAACGATGATGCACCTCTTCCTCAATTGCCTCGCGGCCAGCGCTGGCGGCGGGTTGACGTATCTGCGCAACGTTGTGCCTCATCTCTCGACGCATCCCGGACTGCGAACCACCGTGGCATTGAATCCGCAGTTGCGAGCGGAGATGGGGAATCTTCCCAACATCTCGTTCCTTGAGATTCAATCCCCGGCGAACGCAGCGCGACGTTTTTGGTTGGAACAGACAATGCTGCCCCGGATGATTCGTGAAAACGGCGCTGATGTGCTGATTTCGAGCGGCAACTTCGCTTTGCGCAGATCGCCGGTGCCGCAGATCCTTCTTGCCGGGAACTCTCTTTACACGTCGCGCGAATTCTTCCGCGACCTTCGTGCCCGCCGTGCCTATGGCATGTTGCTGGATACTCGTATCAGAGGTTTTCTCGCACGGCGGTCCATCTTCTGGGCTGACTGCACGGTGGCTCCCAGCCTGGCGTTCGCGCAAGAACTCCGGGCATGGGCTGGAGGTAACGTCGTCAGCATCCACCACGGGTTCGATCCGGACATATTTTTCAGAACCGAAACTGAATTGCTGGCCGAGGTTCAAGGCAAGCTCGATTCTGGCAAAGACGCGCTGCGCCTGCTCTTCGTCAGCCATTACAACTACTATCGAAATTTTGAGACACTGCTGCGGGCCGTACCCCTGCTGTCGGAACGTCTGGACCCGCGCAGACTTAAGTTGTTTCTCACCTGCAAACTGTGTTCGCGTGAAAATCCTGGTTCGTACCGCGCAGAGAGCACCGCCGCGCTGGTGCAACGGCTTGGAGTTTCGGATCAGGTCGTGGAGCTTGGCATCGTTCCGTATCACCTGCTGCATCATGTTTACGGTGCCTGCGATATCTACGTGAGCCCCGCGTACGCCGAAACATTCGCTCATCCCTTGGTGGAAGCGATGGCCAGCGGCTTGCCGGTCGTGGCTTCAGACCTGCCCGCGCACCGGGAGATCTGCGGCCAAGCCGCGGTATACTTCAACGCTTTTTCCCCAAGTGAACTGACGGAGCGTGTGGTTCAGGTTGCAGATTCCCTAGTGTTGAGGGCCGACCTGATCGAACGCGGCCGAAAAAGGTCCGCGGAGTTTTCCTGGGCCAAGCACGTGAGTGAACTGGTTGATCTCGCCACAAGTATGAAGAACGGTTCGGAGCCAGCAGACTCTAACCTGACGCCTGAGTCAGGCGCAGAGCGGGCTGCGTAAGGCCCGGTCACCTTTTCAGTCATATGGAAGCCGCTAAGTTCGGCGCTAGTATGTTCGCAGCAGATGACATCCGCAATGCAATCGCTTCAAGAACCAAAATTGCGTCGGTCGACGGCGCCAGTCGTATCCCTGCCCATCAGCGTGATCGTTCCTGTCAGGAACGAAGCCCGCAACCTGCCCCGTTGCCTGGAATCCTTGCGTGGAGTGGCTGAAGTTTACGTCATCGATTCACAGAGTACCGACCGAACAGCGGAGATTGCCCGCTCTTTCGGCGCCAAAGTCGTTCAGTTTTATTATCACGGCGGTTGGCCGAAGAAGCGCCAGTGGGCGCTCAATGCGATGCCTTTCGTCTCCGATTGGGTGCTTCTCCTGGATGCCGATGAAATCGTTACTCCCGAGGTGGCTGAAGAAATCAGACAGGCAATTCAGAGTCCTCACTTTGACGGTTATTACATCGCATTGCGCATGTGTTTTCTCGGACGAACGCTCAAGCACAGCGATGCCAGCTTCTACAAGCTCTCGCTTTTTCGCCGCAGCCAAGGCCGCTTCGAGTGCCGCTTCCGGGATCAGGATATCTCCATGTGCGACATGGAAGTGCACGAGCACGTGATGGTCAACGGGCCTACGGCGAAATTGCGAAACCCGCTTTTGCACCATAACGTCGAGTCACTCTCGCATTACATTCAGAAGCACGATGAGTATTCCAACTGGGAGACTCGCGTGCTCCTAAGCCGGAAGCACAGTACTACGGAACTGCCACCCTCGCTTTTCGGAACTCAGGCACAGCGCCGACGCTGGCTGAAGCGAACATTCATCAACCTGCCCGGGTCGTCCGTCATGCTTTTTCTTTATCGCTATTTGCTTCGCATGGGATTTCTCGATGGGATTCCGGGGCTGATTTACTGCGGTTTTCAGAGCATTCAGCTTTTTCACACGAAGGCCAAGATCTACGAATTGCGGCTCAACAAATGCCCGCCTTCGCGCGACGCCGCTAACATGATCCGCGCGAACCACGGAAACCGCCACGATCAATGTTGATTCTGGGCCTAAACATGTTTCACGCCGACGCTTCGGCGGCCATGGTGCAGGATGGCGAAGTTGTGTTCGCCATTGCAGAAGAGCGATTGAATCGAATCAAGCACTACGCAGGTTTTCCCGCGCTTGCGGCCAAGGCTTGTTTGGATTTTGTCGGTGCGAAGATCACCGACGTTGACCATGTTGCGGTCGGCCAGGACAGTGACGCCAACCTGGCAAAGAAAGTTCAGTATGCGCTCGCGAATCCCGCTAAGATTTTGAATTTCATCCGCCTGCGGCAGCGCAAGCAAGCCATGCGAAGTGTACGCTCATTGCTGGCGAGAGCGCTGGACGTCGATGCCAGCCGGTTGCACTTTCAGGAGCATCGCCTGGAGCACCACATCGCCCATATTGCCAGCGCTTACTACTGCTCACCTTGGGAAAAGGCCGCGGGATTCAGTTACGACGGATCCGGCGATTTCGTCTCTACCATGATGGCGCGTTGCGAAGGAAATCAAATCGAAGTGCTCGATCGCGTTTTCCTGCCGGATTCGTTGGGCAGCTTCTATACCATGATTTGCGAGTTCATTGGTTACAAGCAATACGGCGATGAGGGAAAGGTGATGGGCCTGGCGCCGTATGGCAAAGATACCTACTGCGAGCAACTCCGCGAAGTTATTGGGCTGAAGAACGCTTGTTTCCAGCTTGACCTCAGCTACTTCAAGCCACTCGGCAGCAATCAAGGGATGCAGGTGCTGCCTGAGGGCACAGTTCGTTTGTCCCGGCACTACTCCGATCGCATGGTTAAGGTCTTTGGCCAGCCGCGTGAACCGGACGCCGAAATTACCCAGCGAGAAATGGACCTTGCCTATGCCATGCAGCATTGCTTCGAGGAAGTCTTTGTTCATCTTCTTGACCAACTCCACAAGCGAGTTCCATTAGAAGATCTGGCTATGGCGGGCGGATGCGCGCTCAACAGCGTAGCCAACGGAAAACTTTTCGCGCGTACTCCGTTTAGACGCACGTGGATTCAGCCTGCGGCCGGCGATGAAGGACTGGCGATCGGTGCGGCCCTGCACACGTATCATTCCATCCTTGGACAGCCTCGCCGCTATGCGATGAAGAATTCCTATCTCGGTCCGAAATTTTTCGATGCGAGGATCGAATCAGATCTGAAGAGAGCAAAACTGCGCTACCGCAGGTTGGAAACACAACACGTTCTTGACGCCGTGGCTGGGCAAATCGCTGCGGGAAATGTGGTCGGCTGGTTTCAAGGCCGGATGGAATGGGGACCGCGCGCACTGGGAAACCGTTCGATTCTTGCTCATCCCGGATTACCGGACATGAAAAATATTCTCAACGCTCGCATCAAGCGTCGCGAGTGGTTTCGTCCATTTGCGCCGTCAATCCTGGCGGAGCGGCAGAATGACTACTTTGAGTACGGCCATCCATCGCCATTCATGCTGCACGTTTATAAGATCAGGCCTGAAAAACGCGAGCAGCTTTGCGCGGTAAATCACGTGGACGATACGGGCCGCTTACAGACCGTGAGCCGCGACGAGAATACGCTCTATTACGACTTGATACGAACTTTCGAGCGCAAGACTGGAATTCCCGCGTTACTAAACACCAGCTTCAACGAAAATGAACCGATCGTGTGTGCGCCGGAGGAGGCCGTCGACTGCTTCAAGCGCACCCGCATGGACGCGCTCGCGATCGGGCCGTATCTGGCGCTGAAGAGTGAGAACTGAGAACGGAGAGACGGAAGAAAAAGCAGCATGTCAGCTCAACCTGCCGTCGCCATATCGCCAAACCAATCGCACAGACTGAGCCTCACCCGTGTCGCGTCCTTTCCGCGTCTGCGCGCGCTGGCTTGGGCGGACGATGTGTTGTTTGCTTCGCGCGGCTACACGCTGCTGCGGGCCAAGATCACGGACAATGGGAGAATTGAATGGGCGCAAGCCGGACAGTACGAACCTGCTTGGTGGCGGCGCTGCACGTCGTCTTCACGGCTCACATCGCGGTTTTTTCGTGATGGCTTCCATGCGCTTGCGGTTTTGTCGTCGGGACATCTAGTTGGCGCTGTGCCACGGGCAATTGTCACTCTGGCGCCGGGAGAAAAACAGTTTCGTATCTCTCATCGAGTGCTGCGCGGCACGCGTCCCCTGCACGTCGCGGTCACTGCGAACGACCACGTTTTCTGGGGCGAATACTTCGATAATCCCCAGCGCGATGAAGTGCATGTGTACGCTTCCACCGACCGCGGCGGTCATTGGGATGTGGCCTACACATTTCCTAAAGGCGCAATTCGCCATGTGCACAACATCGTCTACGACGAGTGGGCAAATTGTTTTTGGGTTCTCACCGGGGACAACGGCCCGGAGTGCCGCATCCTCCGCGCCTCCTGCGACTTCAGGAATGTCGATGTAGTCTTATCCGGCGGCCAGCAGGTTCGAACCGCTGCGCTGGTCCCCGCCAGAGATGCAGTGTACTTTTCTACCGACACGCCGCTGGAAGCCAACCATGTGTACCGTCTCGATCGCGGGGGAAATCTGGCCGAGGTGGCGACCCTGAGCAGTTCTTCCATTTATGGCTGCCGTGCCGGTGATGCGGTCCTCTTTTCGACAATGGTGGAACCGAGTGACGTCAACCCAGAACGCAACGCTGGTTTATACGGCAGTGCCGAAGGGATTCGCTGGGACTGCTTGTTGCAGTGGGGAAAAGATCGCTGGCCGATGGGCTTGTTTCAATACGGAAATGTGTTGCTGCCGGATGGCAACAACACCACCGAGTTGATCGCAGCGACAACCCTCGCCGTCGAAGAGGCAGACTGCGAGACCACTATCTGGCGGATCTAGCCCGTCCGGCGGTGGCGTCTACGGCAATTGTGAGAATCAAGGCCTCTCCTTGCTGCACGAGGGAACCCAGGATGGTATCAGTGCTGTGCTGCTCCCGTGCTATAGTCCGCTCGAATCTCCGATATGTCACTCGCGAGCCGTCTCCACTACTATCGCCGCATTTCAAGGGCGTACCTCCTTCCGGGAAAAAGCCAACTCACCTTCTGGCATGAAACACCGGAGGCGAATCCTCACGCCACGGTTCATGAACTGGGCGAATACTACATGCTGTTTGCCGAGAAGGCTGACTATGCTGGCCGCTACGATTCCGGCGGTATTCCCTTGCTCGACTACCACGGCCGAATCGGGTTGCAGTACAACCCGATTGCAATTGCGCAATGGGGATTAGGCAACTACAACCTGCTTCGCCGCAGCGGAAGTGACGAACGCCAAAGAAAATTCCTCGCTGCTTGCGACTGGCTCTGCGCGCATCTCGAAGAGAGCCCATTCGGGCTGGCGGTATGGAATCACCACTTCGATTGGGAATATCGCGTTCCGCTAAAGGCGCCCTGGTGCTCCGGGTTGGCTCAGGGCCTGGGAATATCGCTCCTCGTTCGCGCCCATCGGGAAACCCGCGAGGCTAAGTATCTTCAAGCTGCGGAGCAGGCATTTGCGAGTTTCCTCAAACCGACCGGTGAGGGCGGAGTCACATTCACCGACCAGTTCGGGAACGTTTGGTTTGAGGAGTACATTGTCTCGCCGCCCACTCACATTCTGAACGGATTTATCTGGGCCGCATGGGGCGTCTACGACTATTCTCTGGCGACGCAAAGCAGCGCGGCGCGTGATCTGTTCAATGCTGCAGTCGAAACGCTGCGGACAAATCTTGATCGCTACGATCTAGGTTTCTGGTCGCTTTACGAGCAGTCTGGCACGGTTCTTCCCATGGTTGCCAGTCGCTTCTACCACCGGTTGCACGTCGTGCAGTTGCGAGTCATGCATCGCATCACCGGAGAACCAGTGTTCGCGCGCTATGCCGATAAGTGGCAAGCCTATAGCCGCAGCCGTTCCAAGCGGACGCGTGCGCTTTGTTACAAGAGTGTGTTCAAACTTTGCTACTACTAGGGCCCTGTGAAGATCCTATACGTGTCGCAATATTTTCCGCCTGAGATGGCAGCGCCAGCCGCCAGAGCCGCTGAGTTAGCGCGCTTTTGGGCGGAGGACGGGCACGAGATTACGGTTCTCACCGGATTTCCCAACCATCCCACTGGAATTGTGCCAGCGGAGTATCGCGGCAGGTTTCGCCGCCTGGTAACGCGCGAGGACATAGACGGTGTCAACGTCGTTCGCACCTGGCTATTGCCTTTTCCGAATCGCAAAGCACATGAGCGGATGTTGAATTACAGTTCTTTTTTTCTCTCGTCCGCGACCACCGGACTGTTTCTGGACCGGCCTGATGTTGTGATTGCAACCTCACCGCAGCTGCTAGTCGGACTGTCGGGTTGGTGGCTGGCACGGTGCAAGAACGTGCCCTTCGTTTTTGAAGTCCGCGATCTGTGGCCCGAATCGCT
>Ga0187818_10000055_pt1 | contig 29604 bp, 26 predicted proteins | sample NC_wetland_sal_i_14_FD_130581 | JGI IMG/M metagenome (GOLD analysis project Ga0187818, IMG submission 130581) | Wetland sediment microbial communities from Neuse River Estuary, North Carolina, USA - SO4_3 | ecosystem: Environmental > Aquatic > Freshwater > Wetlands > Sediment | place: USA... | reverse complement strand
GACGGCATGGGACGGTCGAATCTTCTTCCGCGACAGACGCGCCAGCACCGCCTGCATGTTGCCGAAACACTCAGCTTCGAAGGCCACCGCAATTCCTGGAAGGTCGGCGGCGACGGGCTGCTGACCTGGATTTACGACTTCTTCCCCAGCCAGCAGAGCGGAGAGTTTCTTTTCTATCCCATCAAAGTCGATCCCTTCACCTACGCGCCGATGGAAGCCGGGCTTCAACTTTCTCCCCTGCGCGCCTACGCTCACGAAGTCCCGCACTACTACCTGCAGAATTTTGGCAGCGCCACATCGCATCCCGACACCAAGGAATATGCGGCTTTCGCGCAAGATACGGTGCGTGTGACCGACCACCTCTCCGTGAATCTTGGCGTGCGCTGGGATTTGCAGACCTTCACGACTGCGGGACTTCAACCGAACCCGCTCTTTCCGCCCTCCGGCAAAGTTCCATTCCAACCCTATAACTTCGCGCCGCGCGCCGGCCTCGCGTATTCGATCGGCAACCGGCGTCCGCTCGTGGTCCGCGCCGGATATGGGATCTTCTATGTCCGCATCCCGCAGATCTACAATTCGGTCATCCAGACCGAGAACGGCGTCACCGACGCGCAGGTCTTCCTCAACAACACGCGCTACTACGACCACCAGGTCTTCCCCACGTATCCCAATCCGCTGGTGAGTTGCCCGGTTATGGCCGCGTCTTGTTCGCTGCCCGCGGGATTCAGCCAGGGCGTGACCAATCAAGTCTCCGCCTTCGCTTCCAACTTCGTCACCCCGCGCGTGCAGCAGGCCAGTATCACGCTCGAAAAGGAGGTAGCAGACCGCACTACCCTGTCTCTTTCCCTGCTCAACGTGCACGGCGAACATTTGATCCGCGCGTTGGATGTAAACTTGCCGCCGCCCGCCGCCCTGACCTATCCCATCTTTGATTCCACCGGTTCGATCTTCCAGGGCGGATACTACACGGTAGACTCCTTCGCCACCTGGCAGTTCACCCAATCGCTGACCTGCCCCTGGCCGCCGTGCATCAATCCTCTCGGGCGGCCCATCGCGCAACTGGGCGCGATAGACGAATTCCAGAGCGCCGCTTCCAGCTATTACAGCGGAGCCACGCTCTCGATCAACCGGCGCGTCGCGCATGGGACATATCTGCGAGCCTCCTACACCTATGCCCGCGCCATTGACGACGGGCAGGACGCCCTCGTCGCGGGCCAGCCCGCCACGGTGCAGAATTCTTACGCTCCCGCCGCGGAGCGCGGACCGAGCGTGACCGACCAGCGCCATCGTGCGGTCGCGGCGGTCTCCGTCGAGCCGCGTCCGTTTCACCGGGGCCATGAACTGCTCGGTCGCTTCTTCAACAACTGGAAAATCTCCACCGTCGTCAACTACGGCAGCGGGCGACCGGTGAACGCAACTGTCGCCGGCGATCCCAATCAGGACGGCAACGACTTGAACGATCGCCTCCCCGGCTATAGCCGAAATGCCTTCTCCGGCCCCGACTATGCCACTGCCGACGCGCGCCTCACCCGCAGAATCCATCTTTCCGAACGCTGCAAGCTTGATTTTGTGGCTGAATCGTTCAACCTCTTCAATCGCGACAACCAGCGGGTTGCCATTACGTCGAACGGCCTGGTCACCACGGCGAGCACTTTCGTACAGAGCTCGGTCACGGCCAACATCGCTCCCTACCCGGGCTACTACGAGCTGCCGAGCAACTTCATGAAACCCAATGCAGCGTATGCGCCACGCCAGGTTCAGCTGGCGCTGAAATTTGTTTTCTAGCAAGCTCCTGAAAAGTCGATGTTGCAACCAGTGGAAGAGCGGCCCTTCAGAGCTTGCCCTGAGCTTGTCGAAAGGGCCGCGTAGGGTAGTCAGCGGGTCTTGGCTTCAGCCCCGGTGGTCGCCGTTCTTGCATCCGGAAGCCTAAAAAGCGGATAATATGACTCATGGTCACATTGTATAGAAATCGTCTCAAAATGATCTCCCCCTCGAGCCGTTCCCTCCAGGAATTTCGGCCCTCCCCTTGACTTAGAGCTAAATCCTTGTAATAACTATTCGGTCCTACCGGACGAGTTTGGGGGTGTGTCTGTTTGGCAGAAGTACGGCTTCAAGAGGGAGAATCCCTCGAGAACGCTCTACGCCGCTTCAAGCGCAAGGTGCAACAGGAAGACATCATCAAGGAGGTCAAGCGCCACTCCTTTTACCTGAAGCCCGGCGAGAAGAAGCGTGTCAAGGCCGCGCTGGCTCGCAAGCGAGCCCGCAAGAAAACACGCAAAGAACAGGATTAGCGCACAAAAGGGCTGCCCCCCTCCCGGGGCGGCCCTGCTCAATCTAGCCCCCACTCGATTGAGCTGCAGCAGGGAATCTCATACTCATCACTGTCGGCATAATAGCGGGATAGTCAGTACCCACGCCCATTCCCGGTGCGTGGTCGGGCCGAGTCCAAGGGGCAGTACGAGGGGGGAGATGTACATATCCTGTTTTTCTCCGTACCACCGCAGTTCCTTTCCCGCGAGTGGGCGCGTGGAAACGGGCTGAAGGGAGCCATCCTCAATGGAGTTTCAGGACAAGGTGCTGAAGTGTATTGATTGTGGGGGGGATTTTGTTTTCACCGCCGGGGAGCAGCTTTTCTTCCACGACAAGCAGTTCAAGAATGAGCCCAAGCGCTGCAAGGCGTGCAAGGCCAAGCGGGTTGCGGTGCTCGGCGCTCCGCCTGCGACCGGACAGGCCTACCGCTACACCAAGGTCGAGACCCAGGCCACCTGTTCGGGCTGCGGCAAAGAGACCACCGTGCCTTTCCGTCCCACGCAGGGCCGCCCCGTCTTCTGCCGGGAATGTTTCATGGCGCGCAGGACCGCTGCGTCGGCCTGATCTCGTTGCTGCGCTGCCGTTCCGGCGCGGTTGGTGCTCGCGGCGCCGGCTCAGCTTTGACGAAGCCAGTTTTGACGAGGCCAGCTCTGACGAAGCCAGTTTTGACGAAGCTGGTGTCTGACTCTCGCTCTGACTGTCTGGGCCGGGCGGGGTGCGCTACCATAGGGATGTGTCGGGATACTACGTAGAGAATTTCGGTTGCCGCGCTACCCAGGCCGACGGCGCCGCTCTCGAACGCCAGTTCGAGGAACTTGGTGTCTCTCGCGCTCCAACTCCAGGGCAGGCTGCGATTGTCGTGCTGAACACTTGCACCGTGACCGCTGCCGCCGATCAGGATGCGCGGGCGGCCATCCGCCGCATTCAGCGTCAGAACCCTGAGGCCAGGATCGTCGTCACCGGCTGCTACGCCCAACGCGCGCCCAGAGAAGTCGCCGCCCTGCGCGGGGTGACCCACGTCATCGGCAACTCGCACAAGCATCAACTGGCGGAAATTGTCAGCGGCACCGGTGCCGAATCAGTTCTTGACTTTGGGTGGCGCAGCGCTTCCAGCGCTGCGAACACGGGCACTCAATGGGTAGGGGCTTTAGCCCCTGAGGGACCTGCATTCATTCCGCTGACGACTCTTACCGGGTCGGCGACAAGCCGAGAGCCGGAAGCCGGAAGCCCAATTTTCGTCTCCGACATTTTCGCTCACACCGAACTCCTGGCCGCTCCCGTCTTCGACGCGGCAAATGAGCGTACCCGCCCCAACCTGAAAATCCAGGACGGATGCGATAACCGCTGTTCCTTCTGCGTAATCCCCTACGTCCGCGGCCATAGCCGCTCTCTGGAAATCGCTCGCATCGTCCGCGAGGTAAATACCCTGGTGAACGCGGGTTACCGCGAAGTCGTGCTCAGCGGCATCAACCTCGGGAGATGGGGACGGGACCTCAGACCTCAGACCTCAGGCCTCAGCCAAACGGTGCAATCTGGTCAGATCCTGACGTCCGAGGTCCGAGGTCCGAGAGCCTGCCCTGAGCTTGTCGAAGGGTCTGACGCCGCCCACCAGAAAGCGGAACGCGGAAGCCGCAAGCCGCGTTTCGAGGATCTCATTCGCGCCATCCTGACCGAGACCGCACTCGAGAAGCTCCGCATTTCTTCGGTCGAGCCGATGGATTGGACCGACGACCTGATCTCGCTCGTCGCGGGGTCTCCGCGCATTGCCAAGCACGCGCACGTGCCCATGCAATCCGCGAGCGATGCCGTGTTGCGCCGCATGCACCGCAAGTATCGTCCCTGGCACTATCGCGAAAAGATTGAGAAGATTCGCGCCGCCATGCCCACCGCGGCGATCGGCGCCGACGTGATGGTCGGGTTCCCCGGCGAGACCGATGCCGAGTTCGAAGCCACGCGCCGCATGATCGAAGACTTGCCTTTCACCTACCTGCATGTCTTCACCTACTCGCCCCGCCCCGGCACTCCTGCCGCGAGCATGGCGAATCAGGTTCCGGTACACATAGCCCGCGAGCGCAACCGCATTCTCCGCGAACTGGTCGCCGCGAAGAAATTGGCGTTCATGCGCGGCTTCATCGGTAAAGCCGTGGACGCGATAACGCTGAATGTCGTGGGCAACGACGGCAACGGCGAGTTCACCGAAGCCCTCACCGACAACTATCTGAAGTTGCGCCTGCGCGGACGGCACGAGTCAAACCGCTGGCTGCGTGCGCGAGTGGAACACGTGGGAAACGGAACGCTCGTGGGATCAATGACGAGCGATCATTCGTCTACCCCATTGGCCTAACTTAGCCGGCCCAGATTCTGCTACGTACCTCAGGGCTAAGGCCCCTTTCTCCTGGCAGCTTTTCGCGGCCCTAAAGGACCGCTCTTCCACAGGGCTAACGTGCAACTCTTCCACGGGGACGAACGCATTCAAGGTGATGTCCGCCGGGACGGCAGCGCTGCTCTGATGGAGCGTTTTCTTATGAGGCGGTTTGCAGTTGCGCTGCGACTTTTTCCAGCAGGGCCGCTGCAGCATGGCCCGCTTCGAGCGTGGAGAACTCGCCGCCCAGTTCGATGACCGGTACGCCGGCGCAAACTTCGCGGAAGGATTTTTTCGTCGCGGGAGACGCGGTGAGTTCCGCGCCCACCAGCAGCAAATCAAAACGGGTCACTCGCATCAGGATCAGAGCATCGCGCAGGTTGCTGCTGGTATGCACGTCGTATCCGCCACGGCGCAATAGTTCACGAATGTAAGTGACCACGTCCGCATTGCGATCAATGCACAGCACGCTTCGTCCCTTGGAAACAGGTTGCTCGGCCTGCAGCGGCGCGCGGTAGAACGCAGCCACCGCGTGATCTTCCGATTCGTGCGAGTCAAACAACTTGTTCAGATGGGACAACTGCAGAACCTTGCGGACATGCTCGGGAACATCGCACAGCTTCAGGTCGCCGCGGGCCTGGCGCGTGCTGGTCAGGGTGCGCACCATGGTTCCCAGGCCGCTGCTGTCAATGAACACAACGTCGCCGAGATGCAGGACGATGGAGCGCCGGTCACGCAACAGCCATGCGACATGAGCGCGCAGCGCCTCGCTCTTGCCGCCGGCGACGATGCGTCCCTGGCAGCGGACAATGGTGACGCGTCCCACTTCGCGCGTTTCGAGCGATAGTTTCAAGGTGCCCCCAAGCGGTCCTCAAACATCCCCCAAACCAATAGTCCGCGAGATTATAGGGCCGAGCGTGGCGTGTCAAGCAGAGCAGCGCGGGCGACCTCATTCTGCTAGACTGTCGCGTCTACCCCAATTATGTCCGTCACCGTTGCGACTCCAATCTCCGCTTCCGGTACGACTAGGACCGAGATCCCGGAAAAGACCCTGCTGGCCGGCTTGGCCCTCACCAGCTTCGCCGCTCTGCTGCTCGAACTTGGGCTGACTCGCCTGTTTTCGGTCGTGCTCTTCTATCACTTTGCCTTTCTCGCGATCTCGATTGCCCTGCTCGGGCTGGGCGCTGGAGGCGTGTTCGCGTATCTGCTGAAGGTCCGGCTCGCGGGAACCGAGACGCGATCGCTGGCCGCGCGGCTGTGCATGGCGAATTCGCTAGTCGTAGTTGTGGTGCTGGAAATCGTGTTGCATGGCCGGGTCACGCTGGCGGTTTCCGGGAAGAACTTCCTGTGGCTGACGGCGATCTACCTCGCCGCCGCTGTGCCTTTTTTTCTCACCGGACTGTTGTTCTCGGTGGTGTTTGCGCGGGAGACACATCGCATTTCGCGACTCTACGGCGCAGACCTCTGCGGCGGAGCGCTGGCCTGTCTCGCGGTCGTGCCTGCGCTGAACTGGCTGGGCGGGCCGAATGCGATTCTGGTTTCCGCCGTGGCGTTGGCGGTCGCGGGAATGATCTGGGCCGCAGCCCGGTCCGTGCGCCGGAATGCTGCTTTGCTGGCGCTGACACTGGTGGCGCTGATCGGAGTGAATTATTCCGGCCGTCTCATCGACGTGGTTTATGCCAAGGGCATGTTCCGCGATCCGGCGTGGGTGGAGTTCGCGCGCTGGAACGCGATCTCGCGCGTGGAAGTGGATCGGCAAGGGTGGGCCAAGGCGATCGTGATTGATGCCGACGCCAACACCTACATCATGAATGCCGACCTGGCGCACTGGAAGGGCACGCAGTGGGAATACGATCTCATGTCGGCTCCGCCGGCTTTAGCCAACGCGCTGCGGCCGCGCGGAGAATTCGCCATCATCGGGCCGGGCGGCGGAGTGGATGTTCTGCGCGCGGTGGCGAGTGGCAGTCCGAACGTGACCGGGATCGAAATCAACCCCATCATCGCCACGACGATCATGCGCGGGCGTTACGCTGACTACTCGCTGCATCTTTATGAGCGGCCCGAAGTACATATTCACGTCAGCGACGGGCGGTCATTTCTGCGTTCGGCGCCGCAGCAGTTTGATGTGGTGCAGATGACGCTGGTGGATACCTGGGCTTCGACGGCGGCGGGCGCGTTTGCTCTGAGTGAGAACAATCTGTATACGGTCGAGGCCTTCCGCGAATATTTCGAGCATCTCAAACCGGATGGCATGATCGCCGTCACGCGCTGGGAATTCCGCCATCCACGGGAGGCGCTGCGCGTGGTCGCGGTCGCGATGGAAGCGCTGCATCAGCTGGGAGTCGCCAATCCGGCAGGGCATTTCATAGTCGCGTCGCAGGGAGAGCTCGACGAAGACGGCATCCCGGTCGTGGTGCTGGCCAAGAAGACGCCGTTTACCGAAGAGGAAGAAGACACGATCGGCAAATACCTGGAAGACTATGACAACATTACGGCGCTTTATCTGCCATCGCAGCCCGGAAAAAATCCGTTTTCCGAGTTGATTGCCAGCAACGATCCTTACGCTTTTGCGCGCGGATACGCCTACAACGTGGCGCCGGTCAGCGACAACGCGCCGTTTTTCTTTTTCACCCTGAAGGCGGGTCAGATTCTCAGCGAGAAAGGCCTGCGCACCGGAATCGACTGGAAAGTCAATCTCGGGGTGCTGGTGCTGTTTCTGGTGCTGATCATTTCTCTGTGCGCCGTAGTGGCGTTTCTGGTTCTGCCCCTGGCCTTGAAAGCCGGAAGACGCGGGCAGTCGCCGTTGCCCTTGTTTTATTTTGTGGCGGTGGGGCTGGGGTACATTCTGGTGGAGATCGCGTTCATCCAGCGCTTCGTGTTGTTCCTCGGGCATCCCACATACGCGCTCACCGTGGTGATTTTCCTTTTGCTGCTATCGAGCGGGGCGGGAAGCCTGTTTTCGCGCCTCTGGCTGCCGCGCACGGAAATGGGCTGGCTGCCGCTGGCGCTGGCGATCGCAACGCTTCTGGTGTATGTATTTTTCCTCCCCGCCCGCCTGGCGGGGCTGATCGGGCTGGCCTTTGGATACCGGCTGCTGGTGAGCGGCGTGCTTCTGATCCCGCTGGGCTTCATCATGGGGATGCCGTTCCCGACGGGCTTGCGCGCACTGGCTGCGGCTGCGGAGTTGCGCATAGGGCAAGACGGCTCCAATAACGCCGTAGAATGGGCCTGGGCGATGAACGCGGCGGCCAGCGTGCTGGGATCGGTGTTGGCCATGCTGATTGCCATCCAGTTCGGCTTGACGGCCACGCTGGCTTGCGGAGCGGGTGCGTATCTTGTGGCGCTGGGACTGATGCCAGTCCTGCGCACAAAAGCGGCCTAGGGCTGGCTCCGGTTTGTTATCATTCTGCCGTGGGCGTGCCGCCAGGAGATATACTCGATCCCCAGCTGTCGCCGCGGCCGTTTTGAGGGAATCCGTTGCCTAGTCAGAAGCAGCTCAAGTGGTCGCAACTCCGGGTTGGGATCACGGTAATCGTGGCCAGTCTGGTTCTGGCGTTCCTGTTGTTTCTGATGTCCAACACGGCCGGACTGTTTACTACCCGCATCACACTCAGTGCTTACTTCGACAACGCGCAAGGTCTGCGCCCGGGCGCTCCGGTGCGACTGAGCGGCGTGGACATCGGAAACGTGACGAGGATCCGCATCGTTCCCGACAAGGACAAGCAGCTCACTCCCGTCGAGGTCACCATGAAAGTGAGCACAAAATACATCTACGGTCTGCGCCGGGATTCGGAGATCTCACTCGAAACCGCGGGCGTGCTGGGCGAAACCTACCTCGATATTGACAGCGCACAGGCAGTTGGTTCGGAGGCGCGGAATGGGGACATCCTGCCCACGCAGGTGCATCCGGATTTCAACCAGGTAGTGCGCGCCAGCCAGGGCACGCTGCAAAATATGGACGCACTGTTGAAGCGCGCTGACCGCATCCTGGCTTTTGCCGAGAGCGGCAAGGGATCGCTGGGCAAGTTGATTTACGATCCCACGCTCTACAACCGCTTCTCGGTCACCGTGGCCGAGTTTCAGAAGATCGTGGAACAGGTGAGCAGCGGGCAGGGCAGTCTGGGCGCGCTGATCAGCCGCAACGACGCCTACGATAAGTTCCTGGCCACGCTCGACAAGATGAATGCAGTCATTGATGACATCCAGCAGGGCAAGGGCACGGCGGGCAGGTTCGTGAAGGATCCTGCGCTCTACAACAACACCAACGACACCGTTGCGAACATCAAGAAGCTGACCGAAGACATCAATGCGGGAAAAGGAACGCTGGGCAAGCTGACCCGGGATGAGGAACTAGCCAAGAAACTCGACACTACGATCACCAAACTTTCCGAGCTGACCACGGAACTCGAAGCCGGCCAGGGCACAGCGGGCCGGCTGTTCAAAGACGACTCCCTGTTCAACAATGCCAACCAGGCGCTGGTGGAGGTGCGCGACCTGGTGAAGGGAGTCCGCGAGAATCCCAAGAAGTACCTGAGCATCAAGATGCACATCTTCTGAGTCGTTCTCCTGTTCTACTCCCCAACTGAACGGCTCGCCGCGATTTGACCTGGACCCGCTGTTATTCATTTCCTGAATTCAGGCGCCGCCCCGGGTGTGATATTGTGCGAATTCTGGAGGCGCTGCCGGTAATGGCTCCCATCCTTTTCTGGCTCATTCTGGTGCTGTGCCTGTTGATCTCCGTGGTCAAGTATTTGATGGGGATCATCATGAGGCTTTCTTTCCCCAGCACCAAGGCCAGGAAGGACTACGCCTACGAGCCAACGGTGAGCGTGCTCATGCCCTGTTTCAACGAGGGTAAGACGGTCTACGAGACGATCGAGAGCATCAGCAAGAGCAACTATCCCAACGCCAAGTTCGAGGTGATCGCGCAGGACGACTGCTCGGTGGACGACAGCTACGAGTGGATGCTCAAAGCGCAGCGCGATTTCACCAACATCCGCGTAAGGACCGGGCGAAATGAAGTGAACAGCGGAAAGGCGCGCTCCGTCTGCAATGCGCTGCAGCTCTCCACGGCGGAAGTCATCATCTCGATTGATTCGGATTGCATCTTCCATCCGGATGCGATCCGCGAGCTGACTGCCTGCTTCGCCGAGCCGCGCATGGGATCGGTAGGCGGCAGGGTGGGAGTCAGGAACCCCAACGACAGCGTGATCACGGCCATTCAGACGGTCGTTTACTACTCCGCGTTTGAGCTTTACAAGATTCCGGAGAATTGGACTCGCAGCGTGTGCTGCATCAGCGGATGCCTGTTCGCGATCCGGCGACACTTGCTGCTGGAGATCGAGCCTGCGATCCGCGCCCGCAACTGGTTCGGGATTCCGGTGAATCAGGGAGAAGACCGGTTCCTGACCCATCAGACCTTGCTGCGCGGTTACGGAACTTATATCAACAACGACGCGCTGTGCTGGACCACGGTGCCGAACACACTTTCAGTGCTCTTCAAGCAGCAACTGCGCTGGCGGCGCAGCATCGTGCGCGACTTTTTCTTTACTCTCAAAACGCTGCCGCAACATGTGTGGAAGCTGCACCCCAACACGGTCTTGACGCTGGTACTGGTTCCGCTGGGAGCGCTGGTGGGATTTCTGGTGGTGGTGACAGCGCTAACGTCAGACCCGCTGGCGTGGGCCGGGCCGCTTCCTTTGATCACCGCGCTTGCGATTGGAGCTGTGCTTACCTGGGTGATCAAGAAATACAGTGCGAAAGAAGCGGTCACACATCCCCTCGCTTTTGGCGCTTATGTAGCATGGTCACTCGTCAGCAGCCTGTTTCTCACGCCCCTGGCCCTGTGCACGATGGACTCGGCAGATTGGGGAACTCGAACCAAAGAACAACAAGAGGTGTCCATTGGCAACGCCACCAGCTGATTCGCCTCCCCGCGAGGCCAGAGCTAACGCGATCGCTTCCGAACCCAAGAAGGTTCCCGCCAGGCAGTCACTGCATTACAAGCTGGTGATCACTCTCTACCGGGTTTTTGCGATTATCGTGCTGTATCTTGTGCTGGCCGGCATTATCACCTATGCCTTCGTGATGGGCTTTTATGCGGTGAACAGCTCGTGGGCTGCGCCGGTCATTCTCTCTGCCGCGGACGAGAAGAGCCTCGACTTCCGGGAAAAGCTGGTGACCAGCCAGCAGACCATCGAAGATCTGAAGGTGGATACGAACAAACTGCAAAGCGGCCTCTCGGAGATGAAAGCGCACCGTGGCGCGCTGCTGGAGTTGGAACCTGAATTACAGGCCGCCATTGCGCGGGAGCGCGCCCATAACCGTGCCACCGGCCCGGAGCTCGCGGCACTGGACCGGCAGAAGCAGGCCGACAACCTGAAAACCCAAAATGTGCTGGCGCAGCTCAAGGAAGTGGAGTCCAACATTAAGAAAGACCTGGCTGCGGGATTGATCACGCAGGGCGACGCGGCGACACAGCTGGCCGCGCTCAACACGGCACAAGGCGCATACACGGACAGCAAGATTGCCGAGGTCTTACTTACAGACAGTGTTTTGGACAAGACCACGACTGGCACGAACTCGCTGGATGTGCTGGAAAAGCAGGCAGAGCTGCGGTCTGAGGTGGCCCAGCTGGATGTTGCCATCAATGTTGCGGAGAAGCAGTTGCAAGAAGAGTCGCGGCAGATCGATCGATTAAGAGAGGCGATCCATACCGCCAAGCTGAGTCCGTATTACCTGAATGCGGCCGGGGGACAGACGTTGTACTTTGCCTTCGTTCCTTATGACAACCAGGCCAACGCGGTAGTCGGAGGTCCGGTCTACGACTGTTACTTGAATATGATCCTGTGCCGTAAGGTGGGCACGGTGAAACAGATAATCCCGGGCGAAGAGCAAGCCATCCATCCTATCTTCAAAACCCAGATTCGCGGCTTCCTGATCCAGATGAATCTGGACCGTGCGGAGTCGGCAAAATCAAAGACGGTATTCCTGGGCCGCAAGCCGGTGCTGTTTTAACCCGTGCGGCGCCGCCATTCTGAGGAGAACGAGAATGTTCCTGAATCACTGGAAGTCTGTGTTGTGCTCAATCCTTTTGCTGTTCGCGCCCGCACTGGCCGCGGACCTTACGGACCAACTGGCTTACTGCTCTTACGTAATGGAGCAGGCGCAGGCCCAGCGAGATCTGTTGCGGACGCCCATCGCCGCAGCAGGCATGACCCAGCCCGAAACCGGCCTGCCGCTGCAACTGGTGGGCGGTGCCTCGCTCGGCCTGTCAGACCTGAGGAAAGCCAGTCTGACCATGGATGTGGCCCGCAAGAATTGTGAACTGTACAAGGCCACGACGTGGGCTCAGCAGGACATTCAATATGCTCTGCCCAGCCTCGAGAGGGAAGCTCTGCGCAACCGGCTCGCTCTAATCGAGCAGGCGTCGAAGTCCCTGGACGCGATGACGGAAAAAACCGCCAGGATGGTGGAGGCGAAGAACGCGACCCGCCTGATGCTGTTCACTCTGCAGACGACGAAAATCAAGTTGAACGCGGACCATGCCGACACGCAATCTAAGATCGCAGCGCTCTATACTCCGCCGCTGAGTGACAAGCCGTTGAAAGAACTGGTCGCGCAAAAACAAAACAACGAAGCCAGCGAGCAAAAGGCGCTGGATAGATTAAGCCGTCAGAATAACTGGGACGTTGCGCTCTCGGTAGGTGTTCATCAGCAGGTCAATCCGGTCGCCTATGGTCCGCAGCCGTATGGCGCGGTTTCGATCAACTACAATCTGGCTAGCCGAGCCATCAACAAACATCTCGATCATGCCTCGGAGGCCTACGATGAATGGAAGAGAGTGCAGGAAGGCGACGTCGTACGCAATATGGAGGTTCTTCGGCAACAGCTGGTGGAGAGCGTCACGGTGCAGGAAGCCAAGCTGAAGTCGCTGCAGGAGGAAAGCGGGCAGATTGAGCAAAACCTTCAGATGGTGGGCGATCCAGACACCTCGGCTGCGTTTGACTTCCACAACCAATTGACAGCGGCGCAGCTCCTCTTGCAAGTTGAGACGGGCGATGCCAGTTTCAGGCTTGACCGGCTGCGGGAATACCTGGCAAAAAACTACTGATGGTATTGTGAGGCTCCCCCAGCGGCTAAAGCCGCGACCATCCTGTAGCATTGGCGGCACGGCTGAAGCCGTGCCCTTCCCGTTCGTGGTTTTGCACTGCGCGGCAAGTCAGGGAATGCTTTTCAGTGCTCGCCCAGGCCGAACACGGACCCCAGCAGCAGGATCATCAGCAGGCCGAGCGAGATCCATCCGTACTTCCAGTCTTTTTCGCGGAAAAACAGGAAGCAGGCGACCGACACACGAACGACAGGTGTAGCCAGCATCAATAAGACGCCGACGCGCTCGATGTCGAGAGGGATATGGCCGGTGACGAATAATCCGTCAATCAGGCCCGCCAGCATGATGAAGAAGCAACCGAAGGCGCCGACGCGCAGCACCAGGGCCACGGCGCGGTCGAAAGCGGGCTCCCGCAGTTGGCTCATTGCCAACCCCATAGCAGGTGCAGGAACATGTGTGCAGAGAGATAGAACATGATCGCGACCAGCAGATAGACAACGACTCTGGTATGAACGCGTGGGGCCAGACGCGCGCCCAGCAGCGATCCCAGGAACACGCCGACGGCCAGAGGCGCCGCGTACTGCACCAGAATGTCGCCGCGGCGGTAATAGACGATGGCGCTGGCGGCTCCAGTTACGCCGATCATGAAATTCGAGGTCGCGGTTGCCACCATCAGTGGCACGTTCATGAAAATGAACATCACCGGAACCTTGATGGGTCCACCGCCAATCCCAAGCAGTCCCGAGAGTGCGCCCGCGACCAGGGACGCAGCCAGTCCCAGCGGGTAGCGCTGCGGCTGGTAGGGCGGGATTACGGTCTCACCGTTTGCCGCAGGAGAAGAGTCCTCATCCGGTTTCAGCTTGCCGCCGCGGCTCAGGATGGTAATGGCGCTGTAGAGAAGAAATCCGGCGAATAATCCTTCGAGCGCGTTGCGGTTGAAGTAGCCGACCAGGTAAGCCGTGACCGCTGCGCCGAAGGACGTTGCCAGTTCCAGCGTCATCCCCAAACGAATGTCAGTGGTGTGGCGCTGCAGGTGGACCGAAGAACTCGCGGCGGACGTGGTGATCACGGCCACCAGACTGGTCCCGATCGCCTGGCGGATAGGGATGCCGAAGTGCAGGGCGAGAATCGGCGTCAGCAGCACGCCGCCTCCGATACCGGTCAGCGCGCCCAGCATGCCGGCACAGAAACCAAGCACAACGAGAAGGATGGTCACCAAGGGAAGAGGGACCTCCCGTTGGCTATATTTTCGATGGGGATACTAGGCGGCTTCCTTTTCAGATGGAAAATGTTGGCGGGAGAAACCGTCGCCCGCAAGCTAAGACACCGCCCGTGGCTGCGCCGTGGCATCGGCTTGCTCATGCGCATGATAGCTGGACCGCACCAGCGGCCCCGACTCAACGTGGCGGAAGCCAAAGCGGAGAGCTTGGTTCCGCAGATACACGAACTCTTCCGGTTCGTAAAAACGGGCAACAGGCAGGTGATCTTTCGATGGACGCAGGTACTGACCAACCGTGAGGATGTCGACGCCGCGGGTGCCAAGGTCGCGGAAAACCGCGACCAGTTCTTCGGTGGCTTCACCCAGGCCAACCATCACTCCGCTCTTGGTCACCATGCCGGGCGAGAGTTTCTTGGCGTTCTCGAGTAGGGTCAAGGTGCGCTCGTAGCGCGCCCCGGAGCGGACCGCGCGATACAAGCGAGGGACGGTTTCGGTGTTGTGGTTGAGGACGTCCGGCTGCGCTTCGAGCACGATGCGCAGCGATTCTTCCAGTCCCTGAAAATCCGGGACCAGCACTTCGACGCGGCAACCGGGCGTCAGTTCGCGAATCTCGCGAATGGTTTGGGCAAAGATTCGGGCGCTTCCGATGTTGTCGTCGTCCCGGTTCACGCTCGTCACTACCGCATGTTTCAGTCCCAGAGTAGCTACCGCCTCAGCCACACGGCGGGGCTCGCCCCAGTCAATCGGCTGCGGGCGTCCCTTGGGCACGGCGCAGAAACCGCAGCGGCGCGTGCAGATATCGCCCAGCAGCATAAATGTCGCCGTCTTGTGGTTCCAGCATTCTCCGATGTTGGGACACTGGGCCGACTCGCACACCGTGTGCAGGCCGAGCCCGCGGGCCATTTTCTTCAGATTGTGAAAGTTGTCGCCCACGGGAGCTTTCGCCCGCAGCCACTGCGGCTTGGGCGCGCGCAGCGGAGGGTTGAGCTCGATCTGAATGAGCTGGGAAGGTGCCGCCATCCTTTCGATTTTATCAGTTCGCTCCGGCTGGGTGCGGAGATGCGACAGCCGGAAGGAGGTCAACGTCTGGATAGCTGACAACCGGGAGCTATCTGTCGTCTGGGCTCTTGCGCGACGACCTGGCCTGCGGTTAACACTTCTTCTCCCGGGAGCGTCTATCATGTCGTGGGGATTGTGGGCGCATGGCCTCGAGGTCAGGAGATGGAGTTGACCTGCTGGCGGCGGGCCTGGGATGTGGGCCTGTGAGGGAGGAATCCGCGCCTGAAGCCTTCCCCGAAGTCTCCGAAGATGCGATGTTGGTGCGCGCGGCACGGGACGGGGACCGAGCTGCGTTCGGGCGCCTTTACGAGCGCTACGCCCGGATGGTCCACGGTGTTCTGCTGGCCAAGGTACCGGTGGGCGAGGTGGACGACCTGGTGCAAGATGTCTTCCTGAGAGCGCTCCGCCGGCTTTCCACGCTGCGGGAAAGTGGGAGCTTTGGAGCTTGGCTGGCGACGATCGCCCGCAACCTGGCGAACGACTACCACCGGCGTTCAGTGCCAGAGGACCCGCTGGCGGATGATACGCCGGACGACGATCTCGGCGGGGGAAGCACTCGTGCAGAGCATCGCTCGACAGAACATGGCACGGCAGAACACCAAGGCCCCGCCACCGCAATCCTCGATGCGATCAGGAGCCTGCCCGCCGCCTATCGGGAGACATTGATCCTGCGGCTGGTCGAGGGCTTGACCGGTCCAGAGATAGCAGCTCGAACCGGGATGACGCATGGTTCCGTACGGGTCAATCTGCATCGCGGCATGGAGCAGCTGCGCGCGAGATTAAGCCCGCCCACAGGCAGCAATGAGGACGAACAGGAGACGCGGTAATCATGGACACGGGGAGCAACAAAACGGAGAACGCACTGCTGGCAAAGAGTGGCGACTATTTGTGGGATAAGTCGGGCGAGCCCGATCCTGAGATCCAGAAGCTGGAGACGCTGCTCGGACAGTTCCGACATGACCGGCCCACGCCCGTGTTTCCTGAGATTGCTACAGACACACGATGGACGTTTCTTCCGTGGCGAATGCGACTTTTCCCGGGCTTAGTGACGGCGACCGCGGTGGTGTTGGTTATCGGTGTTGTCACATTTCTGATGCACGGAAGTAAGGTGACCCCGGTGAGCGTGGCGGGGTGGGATGTATCCCGCGTGGCGGGAACACCGCGGATCGGGCGGAACATCATCGGCGTCAACCAAGGACCTAGCCGGCTCGGCGTCGGTCAAGTACTGGAAACCGACGATCAGTCGCGGGCCAGCCTGCAGGCGGAAGATATCGGCAAGATCGAGATGGAGCCGAGCACGCGCCTGCGCCTGCTGGCTATGGCCGCGGGTCTGAAGCAGCTGGCGCTGGATCGCGGAACAATTCATGCCTATATCTGGGCGCCTGCCGGCCAATTTGTCGTCGACACTCCGTCGGCAGTGACGGTCGACCTGGGTTGCGCGTATACGTTGCAGGTGGACGATTCAGGCGCGGGGCTGGTGCGCACATCGCTGGGGTGGGTCGGATTCAAGCTGAATGGCCACGAGTCGTTCATCCCTGCCGGCGCGGCTTGCGCGACTAAACCGAAAGTCGGTCCCGGCACACCGTACTTCGAAGATGCGTCAGCGAAGTTCCGCTCCGCTCTGGCGAGATTCGATTTTGAGGACAGCACACCGCAACAACGCGCGGGAGACCTGGCGGTCGTTCTGGCCCAGTCTCGCAAACATGACGCACTTACACTGTGGCATTTGCTGGCGCGTGTGGATGAGGGGCAGCGAGCACTCGTCTACGGCCGGCTGGTACAGCTCGCGCCTCCTCCTGCTGGTGTCACCAGGGAAGGAATCCTGCGTCTCGATCAAGCGATGCTCGATCTGTGGTGGAACGCGCTCGGGTTTGACGACATCTCGGTTTGGCGCCACTGGGAGCGCTCCTGGTCGGGATCGGCCACGCCGGTTCGCGAAAAGTAAGCGGGTCGTGCGACCGCGCGAGCGAATCTTCGCAATCAGATCAACGCGACCAAATCGCAATCAATCCTTCGCAACTGAATCTTCCACTTCATCACGCAAATCTGGCGCGCCTTGTTAACAGTGCACTCGCGGCTGGCGTCTTTCTGAACGTGGGGTTAAATCAGCGAAACAAGGAGATTCCAGACCATGAATTCACGCGCATTTTCACGCCTTACCGTTAGCATCGCGGCTGTCCTGCTGGGGTTTACAACCGTGGCATTTGCCGGACCGCCTCTTATCTGCCATCGCATAGAAATCGGGCAAGCGAAGTCGCTGCCCCCGGTCGATTTGAACTATCAAAAGGGGAGTGGGACCTACGATGTGAAGAATCTCACTCGGGACACCCTGGCGATCCTCGAGTCGAACGCTCCCGTGCTGGTGCGAATGGAGACGCTGCGCCGGGCCACGATCTACGCTCGCCAGGATCCGCAGGTGGCGAAGGAGTTGCTCACTCGGCTTCACGAGAGGGCCGCCGAATCCGGTGCCGGCAACTCCGGCGCTCTCGCGTGGTTCGACGCCGGGTACCTAGCCGAGGCCTACAAGCAATGGATGGGCAAGGGCGATCCGAATCCGGCAAAGGGCCTCGACGGATACGGCTGGGTAAAGAAGGCGATCAGCATGCGAGGCTCGGATCCAGAGATGGAATACGCCGCCGCTCTCATCAGCCTCAGCGTTTCGGAGCGCGAACATAATGATCACATGGAGAAAGCGATGGCGGGAGCAAAGGCCGATCCTCTTCTCGCTCAGAATCTGGCCTCGCAGTTCAAACGAGTGGCGACTACGGGAACGCAGACTCAACCCATCGCGGAAGAGTTGAGGAAGTAAAATTGAGTATGAGAGTTTTTTCCCGGGGAGCCGAAGTTGGTTTGTCGGCTCCCCGCTTCTTTATTGTGCCCAACACTTGCTGGATTGGATTGTGTCCCGCCAGGGAGCTACCCGGAAGTTAGCCGCGTACGCTATCCGACCTCGACCAGTCCATACGTGTGCTGCCAGCGCGCTCGCATGTGCACCAGGGCGCGGCTGATTTCTTCCGATGAGATTTCGGAGTTGGGACCGGCGAGTACGGCGGCGGCTTCGCGCTTGGCGGCTTCGAGTAGTTGGGCGTCGCGGATGATATTGGCGACGCGGAAGCTGGGCAGGCCGGCCTGGCGCGTGCCGAAGAATTCGCCCGGGCCGCGGAGTTCGAGATCGAGTTCGGCAATCTGGAAGCCGTCGTTGGTGCGGACCATGGCGTCGAGGCGGCGCTGGCCTTCTTCGGTGATTTTGCCGCCGGTCATCAGAACGCAATAGGATTTGGCTGCGCCGCGCCCGATGCGTCCGCGCAACTGGTGCAGTTGGGCCAGGCCGAAACGCTCGGCGTGCTCGATCACCATGACCGTCGCGTTCGGCACGTCTACGCCGACTTCGATGACGGTGGTCGCGACCAGAATCTGCAGCTCACCCTTCTGAAACATGCGCATGACCTGGTCTTTCAGATCGGCGTCGAGGCGGCCGTGGAGGAGGCCGACTTTCAGGTCGGCAAAGACGTGGCCGCTGAGTTCCCGATACATCTTAATTGCGGCCTTGAGCTCGGATTCCTCGTTCTCGGAAATTACGGGATAGACGACGTAAGCCTGATGTCCCGCGGCAACTTGCTTGCGAATGAAATCCCAGACTTTAGGGGATTGGTCGTCGGCGACGCAGCGGGTAGCGATGGGCGTGCGGCCGGGCGGGAGTTCGTCGAGCAGGCTGAGATCGAGATCGCCGTAGAGGGTGAGGGCGAGCGTGCGCGGGATGGGGGTAGCGGTCATCACGAGAACATCAGGCTCGGCAGGACCTGCGGGTCGTTGGGCAGCCGAGCTTTGCCCGGCCGGACCGGGTCCGAGACCCGGTGCCACACGGGTGTCGTCGCTGCTTTCGGACGTCTTCTTCATCAGCTTCAGGCGCTGCATTACTCCAAAACGATGCTGCTCGTCCACGATCACCAGGCCGAGTCTGGCGAACTCGACGTTCTCCTCCAGCAGGGCGTGCGTTCCGATCACAAGCTGGGCGTTGCCCTGGGCAATGTGGCGGCGGATTTCGCGCTTGCGCTCGGTTTCAAGCGAGCCGGTCAACAAGACGATACGATAGCCGGCATTCTCCAGAATGCGGCGCGCGGAAAAATAATGCTGCTGGGCTAGAATTTCCGTGGGAGCCATCAGCGCCACCTGGCAGCCGTTTTCGATGGCAATGATGGCGGCCTCGAAGCCCACGATGGTCTTGCCCGATCCCACATCGCCTTGCAGCAGACGGCGCATGGGGTACGGCTTTCCCATGTCGGCGGCGATTTCCTTGAGGACCCGCTTCTGCGCCGCTGTGGGGTGAAAGGGCAAGATCTTCTTGATGGCTGTCCGCACGCTCTCATCCAAACGGAAGGCGATTCCGGTCTGCGCTTTCTGCTGGCGCCGTTTCAACTCCAGGCCCAACTCCACAAAAAACAGCTCATCAAAAATCAGGCGGATATGCGCCGGCGTACGCGACGACTGCAAATCGTGCAGACTCTCGCCAGGTTCTGGCCAGTGAACGTTCCACAGTGCGGCGCGGGGCGGAATCAGGCCCAAACGGGCGCGCACGACGGCAGGAACGGGCTCCGGCAAATCGGGTGTGAGATTGTCAAGCGCGGTACGGATGGCACGGCGAAACCAGCGCGGCGTGAGGCGGCCTTGCCCGATGGACTCGTAAATGGGAACGATGCGGCCGATCTCCAGGGATTCCGCAGCTTTCTTCTCCACGGCCTTCTCGGCGGCGCCATTCTCGCCGCCGTCGCTCGAATCGCCCAGAATCTCGAACTGGGGCTGCATGATCTGCAACTCGCGGCTGCGCTGATCTTCCTCGACCTTGCCATAGAGCGCGATCATCTGACCGGGTTTGAACTTATCCTGCAGGTAGGTCGCGTTGAACCAGAGGCAGCGCAGGCGGGCGCGTCCCTGGCCCACTGTCAGCTGAAAAATCGGCATGCGGCGGGTGCGGAACAGCCCCGAGTTGCGCACTTCCCCGATCACCGTCGCCATTTCGCCGGCACGCAACTCGGAAATGCCGCGCGGATTCAGGCGGTCTTCGTAACGAAAAGGAAGATAATAGAGCAGGTCGCCGACGGTGCGAATCCCCTTGCCGGCGAGAACGTCCGCAATGCGCGGACCTACCCCCTTGACATACTGCACCGGAGTTGAGAGTTCGAGCATGGGCTGCGGGTCCGGGATGACTGGCGCCTGAACAAGAAATGGTAGCAGGAGCAAGCACATGCCGCAGGGCTGGCTGGCCGTGGCGAAACTCGGAGTCGCAAAATCCAGCGCCTGAAGGCGCAATGACGACGCTGGACGTGTGGTATGCCTGAAGGCATACCCTGATACGAAATCGTACTTGCAGGACGGGCTGCTGGCTGTGAAACCGCAGAGGAGAGCCGCGGTGTCTAAACCATCGGTGCTTATCAATTTCATTCAGGCGTTGTTGGCGATCATCCTGGGCAACGTCGTGTATTTCATCCTTATGCCCTCGCTGCCCGCTCCCGCCCAGCACCACAGGTTCCGCACCGACCTGGGGACCCTGGTGGACTTCTGGTTTTGCCTGGTGGCCTACGGCCTGATCCGCACCGCCCGGAAGTGGAAATAAGACGCTTCCGCCTGCCTTTGGGTTGAAGGGGTTACTTTGGGAACCTCGGTTAGTGCCCACCTGTAACGGTAGAATCCGTTGGAATGGAGAAAATAGCGGTTTTGTACGACGCCGGCCAGGCCGTGCTCTCCACCTTTGACTTAGACGAGGTGTTGCAGAGAATCCTGGCGATCGCGCGCGACTATTTTCATCTGCAGAATGTGGCCATCCTGCTGCTCGACAAGGAGGCGCAGCAGTTGTGTGTGCGATCGCAGGTCGGCTGGGATGCCGGCAAGGACAAGGGTTTCCTCGGATGCAGCGAAGGTCTCACGGGAGCCGCGGCGGTCAAGAAGCAGCCGGTATACGTTCCCGATGTCAGCAAGGACCCGCGTTATATTTGCACCGCTCAATCCACACGCTCGGAGTTGGCGATCCCCCTCATGGTGCGGGATGAAGTTGTAGGCGTGCTCGATTGCCAGAGCGAACGCCTCGACCACTTCGACCACGAAACCATCGACCTGCTGACGCTGTTTTCAACCCAGGCTTCGATCGCTCTGCAGAATGCGCGTTTGTACTCGCTGGAACAGCAGCGGGCGCGGCAACTGGAAGCGATCAACACCATCGCACAGCAGAGCACCGCGGTCATGGATCTGGAGGAGCTGCTGGCCCGCGCCTGCACAGTGATTCAGCAGGCCTTCCAAGTGGAGCATGTCTCGCTCTTTCTGCGAGAAGAAGGCGATCTGGTGCTGCGGGCACATCAGGGAACGCTGACTCTGTGCATTCCTCCGGGCGGGCGTTTTCCGACGAGTCAGGATCCCTGGCCGCGCGTGCTGGCGGCCAGCGGCAGCGTCATCGAAAAAGACCTGGGCTCGCGGCCGGACTCCTTCCGGTTTTTCACCGAGGCAGCCTCGCGCATGAGCATTCCGTTGATTTCCTTTGGGCAGACCCTCGGCGTGCTGACTCTGCACAGTTCGCAACCGGATGCCTTCCGCGGGAGCGAGCTGCAGTCGCTGGAATCGGTAGCCGACATTTGCGCCAACTCCATCCAGAACGCTCACTACGTGGAGCGGGTCAAACAGCTGGCCTACCTGGACGGCCTTACCGGCATCTTCAACCGGCGCTTCTTTGAAATGCGGATTGTGGAGGAACTTGACCGGGCTCGCCGCTTTGGAACTCCCATGGCTGTGGTGATGGCTGATATTGACCAGTTCAAGAAGCTGAATGACGAGTTTGGCCACCTGCTGGGAGACGAAGTGCTGCGGCAAGTCTCTTCGCTGTTTCACCAGAATTTGCGGAAAATTGATGTGGTGTGCCGCTACGGCGGCGAAGAGTTCGCGCTCCTGCTGACCCAGACCAGCGCGCAGCAGGCGGTCACAGTGGCGGAAAAACTGCGAAGACTGGTGGAAGGCTGGCAGTTTCCCGGGGTGCCGCGCACGGTGACCATCAGCGCGGGAGTCGCTGTCTTCCCCGATCATGGCGCCGGGCGGGACGAACTCATCCGAGCCGCCGACAACGCGCTCTACTTCGCCAAGCAATCAGGGCGCAACCGCGTCTCCCTCAATAGCCGGTCGCGCGCGGCCACGACGGGCCGGTAGCGTACCTCAGGGGCTTAGCAGCCCCATCTCTTGCGGACCCCAGTGGCACGGCTGAAGCCGCGCCCTTCCCAAAAACGGGGCCGCTGAGGCCTCGCCTACCGGGGAGACGGATCCTAGATATCCAGGTAGTTCCGCAACTTCTGGCTCATTTGCTCCATCTGCCGATTGAGCTGTCTTTCTGCTTGCCTGAGCTGTTCGCGTTGTTCTCTGGTCAGCTCGCGGACCTTCTTTTGCTGATCGCACAGCGACTGGCGAAGCTCTACCGCGGATTTGCGGGCGTTTTCGGCGGCCAATTCCAGCTGCGGACGCAACTTGGCGACCTCGTCCTGCACTTCACTCAGCTCAAACGCCGACTCGGCCTGAATCATCGGTTCGTCAAAGCTTTCTTCTTCCAGAAGATCGCCCGATTCCTTGTGCTCCGGCAAAGTCAGGTTCAGGTTCTGCTCTTTCTTGTCGCGAACCACGCCCACGCTGACCGAACCGCCTTTGCGCGACCGCACGGCGTGGGTAAAGTCGCTGGTGTCGTGCACCAGTTCGTTGTCGACCTTCACGATAACGTCTCCAGCGCGCAGGCCGGCCTTCTCGGCGCGGCTTCCCTTCTCTACGGAGCGCACCAGTACGCCGTTGCCATTCTTCACGCCGAAGAACTCGCCCAGTTGCGGGGTAATGTTTTCCAGGGTCAGACCACTGCGCGCCGAAGAGGTGACGACCACCATGTTGAAGGAGGGAATGTCAATCTCGGGCACGTGAATCTCGGGAATCTGCACGTGGATGTCGGGCTTAGGAGTGACGAAGGAAAACTCTTTCTCCCGGTCGGCCAGCTGCACCTTCACCGTCACGGGCTGACCGTCACGGCTCAAGCCAAGCGTGACGACGCGTCCGGGCGGAGTTTCGCGGATCATCCGCCGTAACTGCGCGGCACTCTCCACCGATGCGCCGTTCATGGTGAGGATGACGTCGTGCTCCTTCATGCCAGCCTTGCCCGCGGGAGCATCCTGATCGACCATGGTGACCTCGACGCCCTTTTCTTCCTTGAGCTTGAGCGTGCTCAGACGCTCGCCCGTCACGTCCGCGATGTCCACGCCAAGATATGCGGTCGTACCGCTATCCTCGCTGGAGAAAATGAAGTGCTGCTCGGACTGATCCCGCATCTGAGCGGCATGGGAAAAGCTGAGCAGTAACGGCAGCAATACGATGCTGGTCAATGCATATTTGCGCATGGTCATCCCCCTCAGCAGATTCAAATTGACGATTGTTGATTTTTGATTGTTGATTGAAGTCCCCGGTCTCCCTGTGCTGGCAGGTTTTCAATCAACAATCAGGAAATCAACAATCGTCAGTAGTTTCAGCGGTTTGCCCGCTTAAAATTTATGTCTCCCGTCGTGGTATGGACTTTCAGGACCGGACCGCCGCCATTCAATTTGCCTTCGGCAGAAATTGTCTTGGAAGCCCAGTCGCCCTCGCTGTGGATTTGAATATCGGAAAAGTCAGACGTGATGTGGTGTCCGCTGGCGAGATCCACGCTGGCACGAATACTCAGGGCGACGTCGGAAGCGATGTAGACCGTAATGTCGCCGGCTGAGGTTTCCAGCTGGGAATCGCGGCGCTCACCACCTGTGTTCACCAGTTTCACGACGATCGGGCCTGCTCCGGTCTCCACCTGCGCGGAAGGCACGCCGTCAAGCTCAATGCCGCCGCCGCCTGTTTCGGCGTGAACGTGTCCTTTGGCCGAACTGAGACGGATGCTGCCGCCGCCCGTGTCAATTTCCGCAGAGCCACCGATGTCGCCCATCTCTACGCTCCCGCCGCCGGTGGACGCTTTCACTTTCCCGTTACAACGGTGTACTTCGATGCTGCCTCCGCCGGTCTCAATGCCCGCACCTTGCGTACAGGACTGAATCTCGACGCTGCCCCCGCCGGTCTCAGCCACTAGTTTGCCATTGGCCTGATGCACCTCGATGGAGCCTCCGCCGGTGTGCAATCCGACATCGCCGGTGACGGTGCCCACGTCGATCGATCCGCCACCGGTTTCCGCGTTGGCCCCTCCGCCAATGTCGTCGAAGCGGATGCTGCCACCGCCGGTTTCGGCTTCGACCCGGCCGGAGACGCCCGTAGTGTCAACGCTGCCGCCGTCGGTCTCCAGCTTCACCAGCGCCATTTCGCGCGGGACCATGATGGAGAACTCTTCTGAACAATGGCGTGGCTGCCGCCCTCTGCCCTGCCACTCCCCCACGACCCAGGCCGTGTCGCCTTTCACATACGCAGTCACTTTGTACTGTTCAAACTGACGGCGCGCGTCCTGCTCGGAAGAAGTGCTGAGTCGGGTATGAACGACATAATTAATGCCCTGCTGTTGCCCGCCGCCGCGCACGACCACCGAGCCCATATCCACCTTGACTCTCAGATTCTTGACTGCGGCCAGGGAGCCGGTAATCTCCTGCCCCCAGCCCCCGCCTTCGCGGGACACATGTGTTTCCTGGGCCAGCGCCAGCGGCGCCAGCATGGCCAGGATGCTGGCAAGCCCAATCCATTTCTGCGTGTGTTTCAAAATGTCCACCTCGGTTCGTTTTCCCTTTCCATAATCTCCGCGCGTCTTCTAGAAACCCGCGGTCTTAACCTAAACTTAGTCAATCTCCGGCAACTGGGCCAGCAACGTGCGGGCCTGCGACCGGATGTACTGGCTCGAATCTTTTGCCGACAACGTCATCAGCACGCCGCGGACGCTGCCATCGGCCTTCACCGGTTCGAGCAGCCGCAACGCCTCGGTCCGCACGCCGGGATTCGTATCGTTCACCAGCGCCTGCAGCAGGCTGTCGCGGACGCGCGTATCGTCCTTCACGTAGGGTCCCAGGCCATCCAGCGCTTTGAAACGCACACCGGGATTCGAGTCGTACTGCAGGGCGTAAATCAGGGCGTCGCGGAAGTGAGTATCCGTGGGGTTCTGGGTCAGCAGGCCCACCGAATCCATGCGCACACCGGAGTTGTAGTTGTTGCGCGCGGCATAGAGCAGCAGCTGCTGGATCTTCTGATCGTTCAGCGATCCCTCGGCTTGCTGGGTGGATACGGTGTTGTACTTGATGCTGATCTGATTGGTGCCCGGTTCCTGGGTGATGGAACTGATGCCGGCGATGGAGGATTCAGCAACCGGCTGCGGTGGCACAGAGCCCGTTCCGTGCGGAATCACCTTGTAGGCGGTTCCAACTCCGCTGGCAAACCCGAGGATCAGAATCGCGGAGGCCAGGGCCGGGGAGAATCGCATCTGCCGGAGCCAGTTTGCCGGATCGAAGGCCAGCCGGTGCAGCAACCCGCCTTGCGGGGCCGTTTCCAGCGCCTCCTGCAGGCGCATGCGCGACGCGGCCAGCAGGTTAGGCGTGGGATCGGCTGCCCGGTCCCACTTAAGCAGCTCGTGGAACTCCTGCTCTGCCTTCAGTTCGGCTGCGCAGTCGGCGCAGCGGGACGTGTGCTGCTCCAGTTCGTGGCGGGCGTCGTCGGCCACCTCGCCATAAACGTAGAGCGCGATATTTTGTCTTACCCATTCGCACTTCATATCCGTTTCCTTTTCCCTGGCGTCATCCCGAAGCCCCGCGCTTTCACCAGCGGGGCGAGGGATCTCGCGTGCAGCGTCAGGGTCCCAGACCTTTTCATCTCATATCCGCCAGCGCCCCGCGCAACTTCTGCGTGGCGCGGAAGAGCGTGTTCTTGGCGGTCTCTTCCGTGGTCTGCAAAATCTCCCCCACGGTGCGCAACTTCAACCCGTGGTAGTGCTTCAGCTCGAACACCATGCGCTCGCGCGGCGTCAGCTTCTGGAGCGCTCCCGCGATGCGCGCGCCCAACTGGCGGCGCATCAGATCGCGCTCCGGATTCGCTCCCGCCCGCCCGTCGGCCACCTGGTCGAGCAGGTCGTATTCGCCGCCGTCGGCATCTTTCGCGACCGGCGCATCTTCTTTGCGCACGTTCTTCTTGCGCAGGTGGTCGAGACACAAATTGGTCACGATCCGGTAAATCCAGGTGTAGAAGGAACACTCGAACCGGAAACTGCCGATGTTCTTATAGGCCTTCAGGAAGGCGTCCTGGTAGACGTCCTGGGCGTCGTGCTCGCTCCCGGTGAGGTGGAGAGCCAGGCGCAACACCGCCTGATCATAGTGACGAACGAGTTCCTCGAAGGCGGCGCGGTCACCCCGCTGCGCCTCCCGGATCAGCATCGTGTCATCTATGCGGCGTTCTTGCCCAGCCATGCGGCCCCGCGTGGAGGGGTCCTGGTCTAACCTGACTTGGTTATCGCCGACTCTCTCTACCCTCTCACTCTTCAGTTTCGAGTGAGTCCGTTCGCCAATCGCAATTGATACTGCCCATGCATCGGCCGGCATTTCTTGTCGTGTCCTCTACCCGCCCGGCGTCGTTTCTTGTCTGACATGCCGTATCCGGGCTGGCACAGGGATAGACGGGGAGTCCGCAGAACCGTGAGCAGAAATTATAGGCCGGAAGGGGAATTTGTGGGGCCCTAGGTGATTCTGGGACAAAGATTTAGGGGAAACAGAACAGCCGCACAGAGGGCTGCCCGGGGGTTTGGCAGGGGAAGTGCCCTGAGAATGGGGCAGGAAGCACATATCCTCGGACGAACCGGCGTCGATTAGACGCGGCGTATTAGCTGAGGGGAAATAACATGAGAACTTGATTGAGTTGTTCTCTATCCATTTTCATTTTTCGACGATAGATCAAGAGAAGGCTGGCTCAACTCTTTCTGCCTCTTCTGGTGCGCTGCGATCACCTTTTTTATTGGTTCCTCGATAGGAAGGTCTTCTGGCATTGTCCCGCCGATTCTTCTGATAGCGTCGCGCACTTCGGCGCCTACGGAGCGGTGGGTCTCCGTGGCCGGCCCTTCCCCTTGGATTCGTTCACGCTCCAGTTTTTGCTGAGTCTGAGTAATGCGGAAGTCGTTAGCTGCTAATTCGGCGTGTCCTACCCTGTCCAATAATTCGGCGTTTGCCGAAAGGCTCTTGTGCTTCTTGATCTCTTTCAGTCCCATCCCGTAAAGGCCGCGATACCCAGCGTCCACAAATATGCCCATTCGCTTGACGCCAGCGTTGATGGCAGTTCCTGCGAGTACAGTATTTCCCCTCCGCACCCGTTCGCGCAGAGCGATGCGTTTTTCTTGGTCGCGCAATTCCTGCCGTCGTGTCTGCGCTGCGAAATATGATTGGGCGGTCGAGACCTCAGGCTTACTGGAATCGCCGTTCATGGCGATCAGGTAGCATGCATACCGAGTAAGATAGCAGTCCGCTCTTGCTAGCCTTGCACCCTTTCCCCCGCTTATCATCTTCTTGGTATCGAGAAAGTGATAAGTAACCCGAAAGCCCGCGCTTTCACAAGCCATCTTTGAACGTTCGATCACTCCCTCAAAGTTATCCCACTTGTCGTAGCCCAAAATGGTCTGAATGTCTCGCGCCATCCAGTAATCCTCGCCATTTGGAGCCTCGCGCTTAACTTGTTCCAGAGCCTTAGCTGTCGAATCTAAAGAATCCATGCGACACCTCCCCACAATACACATTCACATCAGGTGGGCGGGAAAGTTTACCCATCACTTTCCCATTTCTACACCATGTTGCTTCTAACTTCCAATCATTTTATACTACTTGGGGCTGGGGTGAACGGGAGGCGAAAATGGGATTGCGAGAAAACTTCCAGAAGTTAATCGACAAGAAGCAGCAAGAGATTCGTGCCCTTGAAGTGCAGCTGCGAGAGGCCGGCGCTTATCTTCAGGCCATGCAGGACTCAATGAAATTGCTGCCTCGGAGTCCAGAACTGAATTCGGAATCGGAGCACATACTTCGCGAGGGTAGCACGCTTGCGAAAACCCGTGACCTACTCAGGAAGTCGGGGGCGCCCCTGCCTATCAGTGAAATCCTGAAACAGCTTGGGAAGCCTCAGGACACAAAACATCGCATTTCGCTAGCTGGGACCTTATCTGGGTATGCGCGAAAAGGGCGAGTATTTACCAAGACAGCTCCCAACACTTTCGGCTTGCTGGAATTCGGTATTCCAGAACAAACAGAGGAAGAGGAGCTTCCCGCCGAATTCGGGAGCATGGCGCAATAAGCGGGGCGGAGACATCTAGCACGTTGCTAAGACCAGCACCCTACTCCGTCGCCGGTTCCTTCTCGATGACCACTTTCAGGTGCGCGGTCACGTCCTTGTGCAGTTTTACCGGGACGGTGAATTCGCCCAGGGTCTTCAGCGGTTCGTGCACCTGGATCTTGCGGCGATCGATATTGAAGCCCTTCTTGATCAGACCATCGGCGAGATCGCCGGAAGTGACTGACCCAAAGAGCTGATCGTGCTCGCCCGATTTGCGCGTGAACGTCACCGTCACGCCTTCGAACTGCTTGGCCAGCTCCTCGGCCTGCGCCTTCTCGTTGGCCGAGCGGCGCACGGCCGCCGCCTTCATCTGCGCGATGACGGCCTTGTTGCCCTCGTTGGCTTCAATGGCCAGCTTGCGCGGCAAAAGAAAATTCCGGCCGTATCCTTCGGCGACCTTGACCACATCCCCGCGCGAACCCAGCTTGGCTACGTCTTCCTTCAGAATGACTTCCATGATGGCTCCAATCTTGAGCTTTCAGCTATCAGCTCTCAGCTTTCAGCTAAACACTCAGTTCCCGGCGCGAAAAAAGCTGAGAGCTGACGGCTGATAGCTGAGAGCTTTGTTCTTACGATGCCCGTCCGGCAAAGGGCAGCAAGGCGATATTGCGCGCCTGCTTGATGGCCGCCGACAGGCGGTGCTGATGCGGGGCGCACACCCCGGTCAGCCGCCGTGGCACAATCTTGCCGCTCTCGGCCACGAACTGCCCGAGCAGACGGTAATCCTTGTAGTTGATGTCCTCGATTCTCTCGACGCAGAACTTGCAGACCTTCTTGCGGCGGAAGAATTTGCGGCCGCCCTCGCGCGGAGGACCGCCGGGGCCACGTCCGCCGCCGAAGCGCGGACGATCGCCGCCAGGGCGATCACCACCAGAACGCTCAGGACGATCTCCGCCGGGACGCCGTTCTTCTCCACCACCTGAGCCTGCGGGCCGTTCGCCCGCGGGCGCTGCTGCTTTCGTTTCGTCAGCCATATTTCTCCTCTAAATTCAGTGGCCAGGCATTGATCGGAGATCAGTGATCAGTGGCCAGTCAGAATCATTCCCAAGCACCCGCAGAAAGGGTCACTGGCCACTGGCCACTGACCACTCGCCTTCACGCCGTCGCCGGAGCTTCCGCCGGTGGGCCTGCGGCCTCTGCCGGGGCCGCGGGCTGCGCGCTCACTTTCTTGCGCGCGTCGCGAAGCGCCTTGATCTTGGCCAGGCGCTTCTGTTCCTCATCAAT
>Ga0187818_10000054_pt1 | contig 29616 bp, 20 predicted proteins | sample NC_wetland_sal_i_14_FD_130581 | JGI IMG/M metagenome (GOLD analysis project Ga0187818, IMG submission 130581) | Wetland sediment microbial communities from Neuse River Estuary, North Carolina, USA - SO4_3 | ecosystem: Environmental > Aquatic > Freshwater > Wetlands > Sediment | place: USA... | reverse complement strand
CGTGAGGTGGGCGAAGATGCCGACCGCGCCGGAAAACTTGCCGACGCGCATATCTTCCGCGGCGGCCAGGAAGCGCGCGATGTTGCGCTGCGTCTCGGAATACCAGTTGGCGAGCTTGAAGCCGAAAGTGATGGGCTCGGCGTGAATGCCGTGGGTGCGTCCGACCATGGGAGTGTCCTTGAACTCCCAGGCGCGGCGCTCGAGAACTTCGGCGAGACGCTCGAGGTCCTGCGCGATGACTTGCGATGCCTGGCGGATGAGCAGGGCCTGTGCGGTGTCAACCACGTCGTTGGAGGTGAGTCCGTAGTGGAACCAGCGGGCATGCGGGCCCACGATTTCGGCCACGGCGGTGGTAAAGGCGATCACATCGTGGCGGACTTCGGCTTCGATCTCGTGGATGCGTTCGACGCGGAAGTCGGCACGGTCGCGGATGGCCTTGGCAGCGTCTTTGGGAACGAGGCCGGCTTCGGCCAGCGTCTCTGTGGCCGCAACTTCGACGGCAAGCCAGGTGCGGAAGCGGTTTTCGTCGCTCCAGATGCGGGCCATCTCGGGGCGGGTGTAGCGCGGGATCACGGTCGGATCGCCTCCTGTCGCGGGAGTGGAATGATTGGACAGAGGATTCTAAATGGAGGGAGGAAAAGAGGCCAGCGCTGTGCTTGGCCGGCACGTCCCCACTTCTCGCGCAAAAAACGCGCGGGGAATGGGGCGCCCGGCACGCGGCAGGCATCAAACAAAAAGGGCGCGGCTTGCGCCGCGCCCGCTTACCGCTACATCAACTCAAACTTACAGGCCCTGCTGGTTCGATTTGGTTTCGACCTGCAGATTGTTCTCGACGCTGAAGACGCCGGGGAGCTGGCCGACTCTCATCCCAGCGATTTGCTTATCCATCGCGCTGTCCACCGCGCCGTAGAGCGTTACGTGGCCGTTGGCCACGATAATGCGAATCGGGCGCGCCGGGTCGATCGCGTACCTGTTGAGAACGGAATCGCCGTAGATCAACCGGGCCGCGCGCAAGCGCAAGCCGTCATCATAGGTCGAGACGGGCTCGACGGAGATGTTGTTGATCACGTCCTTCACCCCGGGCATGTTGGCGATGTCGGCCAAAGCTTCGTCGCGGCCAACCCCAGTGCGATCCTGGCCTTCGACCGTGACGACTCCGTCCTTCACTCCCAGAGCGAAGTAGTCGAAGGTGCTGTCAAAGCCGACACGCACGAAGCACAGCTTCTGAGCCAGTTTCTGCTCCAGTTGGGCATCGGACACGTTAGGACCGGCCACGGTGATCAGGTTGCGGACACCTTGCACGCTCGCGGTCTTGCGCGCCAGTTTGGCGGCGTCCAGCTTGCGCTGGTAGAGATCGACCGTGCCGCTGAGGGTCACGATGCCGTCCTCTGTGGTGGCCTGCACATTGCTGAACTGGCTTTTGGCTGCCAGCTTGTGGGTCACCGCGGTTTGAATCTGATTGTCGTAGCGGGCCGCGGCCGCGGTCTGGGCCACGAGCGTCGCGCTCAACAGCCCCACCGCCAGCAGAGTACCCGCCAGTTTTACCAAGCTCTTCATGGTTGTCATAGGTCACCTCTCCGTTGACGAAACTTTACGAATTAACCATCTGGTTAATTCCTTCGATGAAGTAAGCCGGGGGGAAGATGCACAAGGAAGAAAAATTTTGATGGCCGCCGCGGCCATTATGCGCGCAACTTATTGGGAGGGAGCGGGTTCTTAGGTTGTATCTGTGGGTCGTGGAGCGGCCTGCCGCCTTAGCTGGTGAAGGTCGAGACTTCGCACTCAGCGCCTGAAGGCGCATTCATAACGCTGCACCTGCGGCATGCCTGAAGGCACGGCTTGCTACGAACCGTACTTGCGCCACGTTCATTTTCCGGATTCACTTTCCCAGCGATGACCAATCGGTGAGCAGCACCGCCTGGCCGTTCCTGACGATCGTCGGATAGACGTTGTCGAACCCTTTATGATCGTTGGGACCATAATCCAGAATCAGCTTCGACCCCATGCCGACGTTCATTTCGTGAATCGACTCAATCGCCGTGATGAACTTTTCCCGGCTCAAGTCTTTCCCCGCGCGTTTCAATCCCTCGACCAGCACCATCGCGTCCACGAATCCCTCCAGACTCACGAAGCTCGGAGGCGTGTCGGGATAGTATTTCGTCAGGCTCTGCCGATAGAGAGCAACCGTGGGATAGTCAGTACGATCGTAGGGAGGAACGACCTGCGTAATGATGGTGCCTTCCGCGTCGAGCCCCGCTTCCTTGATGAACGCCTCGGTCCCAACAAAAGAGACGGTGAGAAACTGAGGCCGCCAGCCGCTCGAATGCGCCTGCTTTACGATGGCTGCCACCGGCGCATAGGGTCCGACCACCACCACCGCCTGCGGATGCGCCGCCATAACCTCTTTCAATCCCGCGGTGACATCCAGCGTGTTCCGCGGAAACGTACCCAGGCCGACAGGCGTTGCGTTGTGTTTTTGTAATGCCAGCTTGACTCCGTCGAGCACGGCCTTACCGAAGGCGTCGTCCTGATAAAGGATTCCAATCTTGCGGACGTTCACGCTCCACAGCTTGTCCACCTGCTCCCGGGTTTCATCGTAATAGGAGGCACGCACATTAATGATGTAGTGCTTCAGAGGCTCATAAAGCATCTGGGCGCCGGTGAAAAGCCCGACAACGGGGATCTTTTCGTCCTGTGCCATGGGAACGTAAACCTTGGCCGTAGGCGTGCCCACGAAGAATCCCAGGGCGAACACGGCTTCCTTGGTCATGCGTTTGAAGCATGCCGGAGCCTTCTCCGGGTCATAGCCGTCATCAAAGGCGAGCAGTTGCACCTTACGTCCAAAAACTCCGCCGTCGTCATTGATGGAATGCAGGTAGGTGGTCGCTCCCAATACCGTCTGATTGCCCAGAAAGCGAGCGGGCCCGTCCAGTGCCGAGCACGACCCAACCAGAATGCTGTTGTCGGTGACGCCCGGGGTCTGGGCGTGCGCGGAAGAGATCGCAATCCCCAGTGATCCAAGCAGGAACAACGCTGCACTCAAACCAAAACAGCCGGACCCCGTCCGATGACGGCTCATCCCGAGTTCCTCCTTATCAATTGTCCCTCCCGCACTGGGCTATGCGTGCCGAGGTCCGAAGTCGTGTGTTGGATTAGCGGGGCCATTGTGACACAGCAAAGAGGTAAGCGCTATCGAGGAGTCTCACCGAAGTAACGGAGGCGAACCACGCCCATGCACGCCTTAGCGCCGGGTGCGGGTGGGGCGCATCGGAGCGGTGGGCTTGCGCTTGGCTTTTTCCTTGAAGGCGGCGCCGCTGAAGCACCAGTATCCGGCCAGAGTTCCTCCCGCAAAAACGGACCACAGCACGGTGTTGGCCCACGGGGCATATTGTTCCAAGCCTAGATTGGCGAGGTCATAAAAGGTGAGAGGCCAAACGATGACCGCGTAAACTCCGACGGCCAGCATCACGGCGCCGAGGCCGACCGCGATCGCCAGCACGCCCGCCGACAGACTTTCAAACAGGAGCATGCTCCAGTGCTGATCAGTTGAAGCGGGACGCGGCCGTTGTACGAGCGGAGACATGGTCCTCCTGGAACGCGCGCCCGGCGGGCACACGGTCTTCCACGGTTGAGCATAAAGAGCAAGGGGCCCGGGCTCCAAGTTACGAAGGGTCCGTCAAGCCGAAGCTGGTTCGGGAAAGGCCAGTTTGGGATTACCCCGGTAACTTTTGAGCTTAGTACCCCGGGTTCTACCATGCCCAAGGGCGGCAAATTCTAAGAGGACAAGTGCAAGTATGGGTGAACGTGTCACCCGAACCGGCGAGAAAGATCTGGCGCACGCGCAGCGGCTGAAAAAGGCGCTGCAGGGCGGAGATCCACCCACCTTTGTCCAGCCCGCTACCCCCCTGCCCTCAGAAGATTCCTGCTCGGCGCATTCCTGCCCCGTTCCATCGCTATCTGAAACAGCCATTGCCGAATCCTGGAAACAGACCGAGGCTGCCCAAGTCAAGGCACAGTGTCTGGAACAGATGTTTCAGACGGCGCCTGACGGGCTGAGTATTACAGATGGCAAAGAACGCGTGCTGTGGGCCAATGAGACGTTTGGGCACATGTTCGGGTATCAGGCAGTTGAAGTCGTGGGACGGCCGCTGGAAAGCCTGGTTGTGCCTCCGGAGCGCCTGGCCGAGGCCCGGTGGGTGAGTGACGAGGTGGCGAGAGGCAACCCCGTCACGTTGGAAACGCAGCGCAGGAAGAAAGACGGAAGCCTGCTGGAGGTTGCGCTGACCTGCGCTCCGCTGCTGGTGGAGGGCAAGCCGGCGGGCTATTCCGCGCGCTACCGCGACATTTCTGACCGCAAGCGCGTCGAGGCACTCAGTTCGGCGTTGTACCGGGTGGCGGAAAAAAGCAGCAGCGCGCACGATCTGCAGCAGTTCTTCGTCGCCGTGCACGGCATCGTGAGTGAGTTGATGTACGCGCGCAATCTCTATATCGCTCTCTACGACCCTGATACCGAACAGGTGCACTTCCCCTATTTCGTGGATGAAAACGATGCGGCCCCGCCTCCGAGAAAGATAGGACGGGGATTGACCGACTATCTCATCCGGAGCGGAGAACCACTTCTGGCCACACCCGAAGTGCTGGAGGCCATGGAAAACCGCGGCGAGGTGGCACGGAACGGTTCGCGATCCCTGGACTGGATGGGTGTTCCGCTGAAGGTGGGCAGCCACACCTTCGGTGCTCTGGTGGTGCAGACCTACTCCAAGAACATCCGGTTTGGCGAACGCGACAAGGAGATCCTGACGTTCGTGGCGCGGCAAGTGGCCAGCGCGGTGGAAATCAAGCGCAACGAGCAGGCCCTGCGGCGGTCCGAAGCCCGCTACCGCTCGCTGGTACAGAGCTCGGTGTATGGGATCTACCGCTCCAGCCTGGAAGGGAGATTTCTGGACGTGAATCCGGCGTTGATCGCGATGCTGGGCTACGAGTCGGCGGAGGAAGTGTTGTTGCTCGATCCGGAGAAACAGGTGTTCGCGCAGGCCGAAGAGCATGCGCGGCTGATTGAGGACTTCCGCCGCAACGGCCGGCTGGATGGCATGGAAGTGAGATGGAAACGCAAGGACGGCAGCACCATCACGGTGCGGATCAGCGGCCGGGCAGTGAGCAGCGAGGATGAGCCCGCCGATGTGCTGGAAGCGATTGCCGAAGACGTGACCGATCGCCGCATGCTGGAGGATCAGTTCCGGCAGGCACAGAAGATGGAGGCCGTCGGACGCCTGGCCGGGGGCGTGGCCCACGACTTCAACAATCTGCTGATGGTCATCAGCGGTTACACGGAAGTGATTCTGACGAAGCTGGACGTGGATCATCCCCTGCACGAAAAGGGGCGGGCGATTCAGCAGGCAGCGGACCGGGCGACCACACTCACCCGGCAGTTGCTGGCCTTCAGCCGCAAACAATTGTTGGAGCTGAAAGTCGTGGACGTGAACACTATCGTTGAGGACATGGAGCGTCTGCTGCGGCCCCTGATCGGAGAGAACATCGAACTGATTACCAGACTCGCTTCCGAAGCCGGACATACTCGGGCTGACGCCGGGCAACTGGAACAGGTCTTGATGAACCTGGTAGTGAATGCCAAAGACGCCATGCCCGCTGGCGGAAGGCTCACGATCGAGACCCAGAACATTTCCGAGGAGGAGGGGCATCGCCGGGGGCCGACATTCATCCGTCCCGGAAACTACGTGCTGCTGTCGGTCAGCGACACGGGCATCGGCATGGACAAAGAGACTCAGTCGCGCATCTTTGAGCCTTTCTTCACCACCAAGGGACTGGGCAAGGGTACAGGCCTGGGACTCTCGACCGTCTACGGAATCGTGAAACAGAGCGGCGGCTATGTGCTGGTGCAGAGTGAGGAAGGCCGTGGCAGCACGTTCCAGATTTATTTGCCCCGGGTGGAAGCAACGGCGGAGAGCCATGCGGCTCCGGCACTCCGCGCCGCCGCCGGGGGCAGCGAGACGGTGCTGCTGGTGGAAGACGAGGAATCGGTCCGCGCACTGATGCGGGAGACCCTCACCAACAAAGGCTACCGGGTCATCGAAGCGGAGAACGGCGAAGCCGGATTGACCGCTGCGGCGCAACACGACGGGACGATTGACTTGGTCATCTCCGACGTCGTCATGCCCGGTATGGGCGGCCACGAGATGGTCAAACGCCTGACCCAGACCCGTCCCACCACCAAGGTTCTCTATCTCTCCGGCTACACCGAGGACACGGTAGTGAGTGAAGGAGGAGAGGACTCTGGCACTGCCTTCCTGCAGAAGCCCTTCACGCTCCAGCTCCTGTCGCGCAAAGTGCGGGAAATCCTGGGGTGAGAAGACCTCGGGCCTCAGACCTTGGACTTCAAACTAAGACCCAAGATCTAAGACCTAAGACCCGAAACCTAAGACCCAAAACCTAAGACCTAATCCTTCTTCTGTCCCCCCGCCGCTTCCAAGGTTTGCAACTTTTCTTGGATACGTGCGTCCTATTGATTGCCGATGTGGGTGGGGCCTAAGCTGTAGGAAGAAACAGGTCCATATTGGGGGATGGGGGTTCAGCGTGCTTATCAAGAAAGCGGAAGACATTCGTTCGTCGGAGATCACTCCCAAGAGTCTGTACTTGAACCGGCGCAGATTCCTTGCCGGAATGGCGGTGGCGGGAGCGGCGGCGGCCAGCGGCGCCGGCCTGCGCGAGATTGTCTCCCCCTCATTGACGGCGCTGGCGGGAAACAAGATCGGGGGCATCCAGAAAAGTCCGTTCAGCACGACCGAGACGATCACTCCGTACAAAGACGTCACCAACTACAACAACTACTACGAGTTCTCCACCGAAAAAGATGAGCCCGCGAAACTAGCCAAGGATTTCCGCACACGTCCCTGGAAAGTGAAAATTGACGGCCTGGTGGACAAGAAGCAGGAACTTGATGTGGACACGATCATCAAGATGGCTTCGCCGGAGGAGCGCATCTACCGCCATCGCTGTGTGGAAGGGTGGTCGATCGTCGTGCCCTGGATCGGGTTCTCGCTGAGCGAACTGATCAAGCGCGTGAATCCTACCAGCAAAGCCAAGTTTGTGGAGTTCACCACCATTTACGCCCCCGGCGAGATGCCGGGTCAGCAGCGAAATGTGCTGCAATGGCCCTACGTAGAGGGACTGCGAGTGGATGAGGCTATGCATCCTCTCGCCCTGCTCTGTTTTGGCATGTATGGCGAGGACCTTCCCAATCAGGACGGGGCCCCGCTGCGCATCGTATTGCCGTGGAAATACGGCTTCAAGAGCGCGAAGGCCATCGTTCGCATCCGCTTCACCGAGAAGCAGCCGCTGAATACCTGGAATGTCTCCGCCCCGCAGGAGTACGGTTTCTATTCCAACGTGAATCCGAATGTGGACCATCCCCGCTGGAGCCAGGCCAAGGAACGGAGGCTGGGCGAGTTCTTCAAGCGTCCCACGCTGTTGTTCAACGGCTACGATCAGGTGGCAAGCTTGTATAACGGGATGGATCTGAAGAAATACTTTTAGCCCGGACGTCGGACTTAGATCCTAGACCTCAGACCTCGGTATGAGGATTTCCGCACGACGGTCGGCCTGAGGTTCCAAGTCTGAGGTCTTCTGAGGTCTGAGGTACGGGGTCTGACGCCCGACTTCCCATGCTGCGCTATTTCAAACCCGTGATTTTTCTCGCTTGTCTGATCCCGTTGGCGCGACTTGCCTGGCTGGGGTTCCACGCCGGTCTGGGGGCGAACCCGATTGAGTTCATTACCCATTCGACCGGCGACTGGACGCTGACCTTTCTGCTGATCACACTGTCGATCTCGCCGCTGCGCAAACTGACGCGGCAATACTGGCTGATCGGATTGCGGCGCATGCTGGGCCTGTGCGCGTTCTTCTACGGCACGCTGCACCTGATGACCTGGCTCTGGCTCGACAAATTCTTCGACGTGCATGAAATGCTGGCCGACATTGCCAAGCGCAGGTTCATCACCGCAGGAATGACTGCCTTCACCTTGATGATCCCGCTGGCCCTGACTTCGACCCGATGGTCCATCCGCAAGCTGGGCGGCAAACGCTGGCAGATTCTGCACCGGCTGATCTATGCGAGCGCCGCGGCCGGAGTCATTCATTACATCTGGCTGGTGAAGGCGGATTTGAGGAAGCCGCTGGAGTATGCATCGGTGCTGGGCGTGCTTTTGGGGTACCGGGTAGTGGCGTGGATCGCGACGCGTGGCGCTGCGGCGGCAAAGCTGGAGGTTTCGGAAAGGGTGAGTCCGGTCTAGCACCCCCGGTGAAGGCATACAGTAAGTACTGCGTGATCATGGCGGCTTCACAGGTTGCGGAGAAAGTCAGATTTTGGGTGGCGCAGCGCTTCAGCGCTGCGATACGGGACCTGTCTTCAGCAGCGGCTTCAGCCGCTGAGGTACCTCTGGGGCTAAAGCCCATTGCCTCGCCAGCCATATCGCAGGCCTGGAAGGCCTGCGCCACCCAAAACCAAGTGTGACATTGGAGTCTTTCAGCAGTCTGTTCAGGCGCTGAATTTGCGATTCTCGGTTTCGCCAGCGCCTGCTAGGGCGACAGCCGGCTCTTGATTGCCGCTGTCTGCCGTGGACATGAAAAGGCGCGGTGGTCAAACCGGCCGCCGCGCCCTGACTTTTGTCTTCGACCGCTCAGTCGCGCTTCAAGGCTTTCTTTGCGCCTGCCTTCGCTCCTCGGACCATCCGCAACACGGCCAGGTGCCGCGCCGCCAGGTTCGACTTGCCGGCAGCAGTGGCGTTCTGCAACTGCAATGCTCCCAGCCCAAGCTGGCCGCTATCGGTTTCGAGGAAGAGGAAGTCGGAGTTGCTCACCGCGTAAAAAACTCCGTTGAAGGCGCTGCTGGCGAGCTCGCCACGACCGGTCGCGGGGGAATCCAAAGCGTAGCTGCCGCTCAATCCGTGACTACTCGGCGACGCCCCTTGATCATTGACGTCGACGTGACCACTAATCGAACTGCTGCTGGTGACGAACTCGGCAATGTCGTCTTCCTCGTACCCATTAAAGTTAGCGGCCGTGACGTTCATGCCGTAGCCCTGCGCGGAAGCCAGAGACGCACCGGCGCTCTGGACGTAGGCAGCGCCAGCGGTCACGCCACCGCCATCGATTTCCACCAATTGGACACCGCCGCTGGACGGGTACGCGGCAAACGTAAAGGTACCGGGTACTCCTCCGTTGCCGTTTTCAAAAGTGTTCAGCTGGAGCAGAAACCGGGCCCCCGAAGCAGTGATGGCACCGGAGAAGGCATTCGGGGTAGTGTCAGCGGTACCGGAATCGTTAAAGTCCTCGACACCGTTGCTGATCGTAGAACTGCCGTCCGAGGTCATGAAGCCGCCGAGTGCGAGGGGACCGGGGCCCTGCAAACCCGCGTTGTCGAGGCCTGCCATGGTGAAAACCAAAGTGCCGGAAGGGAACGACGCACTCGTTTGCGAGTACAGGTCCCCGGAAAGGATGGGAAGTGGAGTCGTCGAAATGAACTTCAGGTGCGTGGCATCAATCGGGTAAACGTCAAGCGTAAGGTTGCCACTGCCAGTGACAAAGGTGGCGCCGGGGTTGCTCCCCACCATCACAAAGGACCCCGGGGAGCTGATGGTCAGCGCAGAGGGCGTTCCGTTGTTGTTGTAGTCCATGGAGCCGGTAGCATTCCCGGATGCGTCCAGCGTGACCACGCCCGCCGTGGCTGCCGGAATTGGGGCTCCGGTTAGCGCGTTAGGGCCAGAAGTGCCCGACAACCCGAACACATACGTCCCGGCGGGTGGCTGGGTCGCCGAGGTCTGCAAGTCCAGGGTCCCGCTGGCGCTTCCATTGCTGTCGAACTCCGTGATCATGCCGCCGGCATTGGAGTTCAGGACGAAATCGACCGTAATGGAATTTCCGAACGGCGTCGTCGTGGTAAGCAGGGCCTCGCCGCGCCCGTCGGCGCCTACCGTATAAGTGCCGCCGGTGATCGGATTATTCGTCACAGGACCGGACGTGAAGCCGTCGTCGTTGACGTCTATCGTGCCGCCAGTAATGCCACCGCTGCCACCGGTGCCGTTCGCGACGAAGGTGCCCGCCATCGCCACGGAATCTCCCGCAGCATCGGACCCAGCCAACGAGAATACGTATGTCCCTTTCAGGTCGCTGTTGCTGAAACCGCCGCTGGGCGGTGGGTTCCCGTTGTTGGAGCTGCTGCTGCAGGCAACCAGGAAAGCAAGTGAAACCAGAGCAACGGCGGGCAGCAAAATGCGATTGCGTAACGACATGACTTCCCCCTGACAAAAAAGGCCTTGGCGCAGAATTCGGGCTTCTGCGCTCAGGTTAGCACGTTTGTGCTACCGGTAGTTCCAACCCGAACCACGGGAATAAGTAGCGGCGTGGAAGAGAGAATTTCGAGGTTTTACAACTCTTTACGTTGAGACCAGAACGCCGCCATCGGGCGGCGTTCTCTGCCGCGAAGGATGACAAAACGGCCTACGGGTGCACCTCAGCTTCCTGGCCGGCAAGCCCGCGTAGAGACTCTTCATAGGGCGCCCGCGCGATGCCTTTTTCGGTGATGATGGAGGCTACGTACTTGGCAGGCGTCACGTCGAAGGCGGGGTTTTCCACGGCCACGCCATCCGGAACCATCTGCTTTCCCGCGATGTGGGTGACTTCCCGGGCATTGCGCTGCTCGATGGGAATCTGGCTGCCGTCGGGGCAGGCGAGATCAATGGTGGAGATCGGGGCGGCTACGTAAAATGGAATGTTATGTTCTTTGGCCAGGACGGCGACCGTGTAGGTGCCGATCTTGTTGGCCACGTCGCCGTTGGCCGCGATGCGGTCCGCGCCTACGACGACGGCTGCAATCTTGCCCTGCTTCATCATGGCGCCGGCCATGTTGTCGGAGATAACCGTGGTCGGGATGCCGTCTTTCATCAATTCCCATGCCGTCAGACGCGAGCCTTGCAGAAAAGGGCGAGTCTCGTCGGCGTAGACGTGAATCTTCTTGCCTTGCTCGACGGCGGCGCGGATCACGCCCAGAGCGGTGCCGTATCCGGCGGTGGCAAGGGCTCCGGCATTGCAGTGAGTGAGGACCCCACCTTCGGCGGGCATGAGCGTGGCGCCATGCCGTCCCATGGCCTGGTTGGCGGCGACGTCTTCGGCGTGCATGCGTTGCGCTTCTTCAATCAGGTCGCGCTTGATCTGCGAGATGGGACGGATGCGGATGCGCTCGAACTTTTCCTGCATGCGGCGAATCGCCCAGAAGAGATTGACCGCGGTGGGCCGGGTTTTGCCGATGACGTCGCAGATCTGATCGAAGTCGCGTTTGAGGTCGCCGGTGGATTCGGCTTTGGAATTGTTTACGCCAAGCGCGACGCCCATGGCGGCGGCAACGCCGATCGCGGGCGCGCCGCGCACCACCATGTTGCGGATCACATCGGCGACCTGTTCATGCGTCTTGCAGGTGACGTAGGTTTCTTCGGTGGGCAGCTTCGTCTGATCGAGGAAGCGTACGCCCTGGTCGGTCCATTCGAGGGTTTGGATCATGGGTCAGTCGTTGGTTTCTAGTTTCTAGTTTCTAGTTTCCGGTTTCCTGATTCGAGTTGGCATTTGTAGACCTTAGCGTTTGAGATTCGCCCGGACTGGAAACAGGAAACTAGAAACCGAGATTCACACTTTATGCGCCTCACAGCGGTTTCTGGGATTATTGGTGACCGCCGGCCGGCCGCAGAGTTCGCAGCTCGCCGCAACCGCGAAAATGTTGGGACTGGTCTCGTCCGTCTGCGAAATATGTTCCTTGCGCACATCGCTGGCGGTAAAAATCGAAACGAACGGCGCCGGGGCCGCGGCTTTCTCGACGTTTGGCCGACCGTTGGCCTCTTCGCGCTCGACCAGGCACATCACGCCGACGACTTCAAATCCGAACTCCCGCGCCGCCTCGATAGCCTGAATAGTCGAGGCTCCCGTGGTGCAGACATCGTCCACAATCACGACTCGCGCGCCATTCTCGCGGAAGCCTTCGATGCGCTGTCCGGTGCCATGCTGCTTTTCGGCCTTGCGCACGAGAAAGCCGTGCAGTTCGCCGCTCACGACGGAGACCGCGACCACGATGGGATCGGCGCCCATGGTGAGGCCGCCGATAGCCTGCGGCTTCCATCCACGCTGCTGGATTTCTTCCAGAAACACTTCTCCGGTAAGGCGGGAACCTTTGGCGTCGAGCGTGGTGGTGCGGCAGTCAATGTAGTAGTCGCTGGTCGCGCCGGAGGAAAGTTTGAACTCGCCCAGCCGGAACGACTTGTGAGCCAGCGTATTCAGCAGCTTTTCCCGCGCGGATGGCATGAAAAGCTACGATAGCACGAAGGGCGGACGGCAGGCCTCGGACTTCGGACCTCAGTCCTCAGACCTCGGACTTCAGGTCGAGCGTGGTAACCTAAAGTTTTCCACAATCGGGCATCGAGGTATGAAATTGCAGAGTCCTTGTAAGTTTGCTTCCCTTCTGTTTGCCAGTTTCCTGCTCATCGCTCTGAGTGGTTCTAGGTGCGTCCCGGTTGCGTTTGCCGATGGCACCAAGACCTGGGAGCAGTCAAAATTCGAGGAACTCACCAAGGGAACGGCCACGGGCGTGGCCATTCGCAGCGCCGGTGGTGTGGAACTGGCGCCCGCGTTCAAGTTGCTCTACGGGACGCCCTCCACCTATATCTGGGCCGTGGCCGCCGACGATGCGGGAAATGTTTACGCCGCCACCGGATCGCCGGCGCGGGTGTACCGAATTACTCCCGACGGCAAGGCGAGCATTATCTTCGAGCCGCAGGAATTGCAGGTGCAAACGCTCGAGGTCGGGCCAGGCGGCGTGATCTACGCGGCCACGGCTCCGGACGGCAAGGTTTACAAGATCGAGCACAATGCAGGAGAGAAGGCTGAGCAGCCCAAGTCCGACAGTAAGACCGAGCCCAAGCCCGACAGCAAGAATGCTGACAAGGACACCGGGAAAGACCCAGCCAAAGACGCGGCCAAGCCCGCGCTGGATCCAACCTGGAGTTCGTCCGTCTATTTTGCGCCAGGGACGAAATACATCTGGGATCTGATCCTCGATAAGGCGGGAAATCTGTACGCGGCGACGGGAGACCACGGAGAAATCTACCGAGTGACCGCCAAAGGTGAGCACTCGCTGTTTTTCAAGAGCGATGAAACCCACATCCGCGTATTGGCTCTCGATGGACAAGGCAACCTCATTGCCGGCACCGACGGCAGCGGTCTGGTCTACCGCATTTCCCCGGCCGGCGAAGGATTCGTTTTGTACAGCGCTCCCAAGAAAGAGATCACCGCTCTGGCGCTCGATCGCGAGGGCAATATTTACGCTGCTGGAGTAGGCGAGAAAAAGGCGCCGGGGGGAATGGCTCCAATGGGCGGAGCCTCGCCCATGATCACGATGCCTCCGAATGTGCCGGCGGCGGCCGGTCCGCAGGCTCCGGGCATCAGCATCACGCCGTCGCCAGGTGTAGTGCAGATGGGACCGTTTCCTTTTCCGGGGGGCGGGGTAACCGGCGGGTCGGATGTCTACCGCATTGCCCCCGATGGTTCTCCATCACAGATTTGGAGCTCGCATGAGGACATCGTGTACGCCCTGGCATTCGACGCGCAGAACAGGCTGCTGGCGGGCACGGGCAACCGCGGGCACGTCTTTGCGATCACTGGGCCGGACGAATTCTCCGATCTGCTGAAAGCGCCGGCATCGCAGATCACGGGATTTGCCAAAGCGCCCGGCGGCGGCCTGTATGCGGCCAGCAGCAATCTGGGAAAGATCTTCGTGCTGGGGCCCGGCCCGTCGTCGGAAGGGACGTACGAGAGCGACGTCTTCGACGCGAAGATTTTTTCGCGCTGGGGACGGGTGGAATTCCGCGGCGCGGGAAACATCGAGTTGCTGGCGCGCAGCGGCAACGTGGACAATCCCGACCGCAACTGGAGTCCGTGGAAGAAAGTGGATTTGGCGAAAGACGCCGAGATGGGAGTTCCTCCGGCGCGTTACGCGCAGTGGAAAGCCGTGCTGCACGCCGTGAATTCGAAGCCGGCGGTGGACAGCGTCACGCTGAATTATCTGCCGAAAAACGTCGCACCTGTAGTTGATGACGTCTCGGTACAGGTGGGCACGCGCTACCAGCCCTTGCCGAAAACGACGGGAATGCAGATGAGCAGCGATGTAGGCGGGTCGTCCGGGGCGCACTTTGAATCGCCTACGCCCAGCGTGCACGACCGCGATGCCATCGGGGTGAAGTGGAATGCGCATGATGACAACGACGATGAGTTGGTCTACTCGGTTTACTACCGCGGTGACGGCGAAACCCCGTGGCTGCTGCTGAAGGACAAGCTGACCGACAAGGCCTATTCCTTCGACGCCAGCCTGCTTCCGGATGGTGGCTACACGGTGAGGGTGGTGGCCTCGGACGCGCCTTCGCACTCGCCGGGCGAGGCGCTGTCGGCAGACAAAGTGAGCCGCCGGTTTGAAGTGGACACCACGCCTCCGCGCATCGAGAATCTGACGGCATCGGTCGAAATCTCGACGAATCAGGGCACGCAGATTCATGTGCGCTTCCGGGCGGAAGATGGATTCTCGACTATCAAGCGCGCCGAGTATTCGGTGGATGCGGGCGAGTGGAAGTACGTCGAACCGGTGGGGCAATTGTCGGACGCGAAGGTCGAAGACTACGACTTCAAACTGGCGCTGGAAGCGGGGAAGGACGCGGCGCCGGAGCATGTGGTCGTGGTGAGGGTTTACGACAAGTACGACAATCTGGGCGCGGCCAAGACGGTGCTGCGAGGGAAGTGACTACGAAGTGGTTCTTTGCGCCGGGAGTGAGTCGCGAAACTTGCGGAATCCGGACATGTCCGAAGGACCTCTTTTCCGCAAGCATTGAAGACCGGACAATGGCTGTACTATGCGCTGTCCCTGTTCAGGGTGGAAGTTTTTCCTCTTTCTTTCCACACTTTTCGCGTTAGCCCTGCTCCTGATGGCATGTTCCGCCGCATCGCACCCTGCAGGCAACGGTGGCGGCGGCACTGGCGGCGGCGATCTCGCCTGCAGCGTCATGGCGGTGGGGCAGACCGCGAGCCTGAATGGCTTTGTTCCGTTCCAGAGCAGCAGTCTGTGGAATACCGACATCTCCTCTGCGACGGTCGACCCCAATTCCGGCAGCACCATCACGAACTGGGTGGGATCGGTGAATGTGCATCCCGACTGGGGCACGGATCCGACTTACGGCATTCCTTACGTCGTAGTGAATGGAAGCCAGGTGTTGGTAAATGTGAATCTCGGCGCCTACCCTGACGAGAGCGATCCCGGCCCGATGCCGGTTCCCGCGAACGCTCCCATTGAAGGCGGGTCGTCGAGCACGGGCGACCGGCACGTGCTGGTGCTCAACAACGCCAACTGTTTTCTCTACGAACTCTACAATGCCTCGCCGAATTCCGATGGGAGCTGGAATGCCGACTCGACCGCTGTTTGGGATCTGCTGGGCAACGAACAACGCCCATACACATGGACCTCCGCCGACGCGGCCGGGCTGCCGATTTTTCCGGGACTGGTGCGTTACGATGAAGTCGCGTCGGGCAAGATTCAACACGCCTTTCGCTTCACGCTGCCGAAGACGAGGGCGGCGTTTACTCCCCCAGCGTCCCACTGGGCGGCCAACACGAGTGATCCTACAGCGCCGCCGATGGGCATGCGGCTCCGCCTGAAATCGAGCTACGACATTTCCGGATTTTCGAGCCAGATGCAGGTCATCCTGACCGCCATGAAACACTACGGCCTGATTCTCGCCGACAACGGCAGCGCGCTCTATGTCACGGGCGTCTCAGACAGCCGCTGGGGATCGGACCTCGATTCGTTGAAGACCGTGCCCGCGTCGGCATTCGAGGTCGTGCAGATGAATCAGGTGTATACGAACTCGAATTATCCGACCGGAGCCGCACCCACGATCGGCAGTTTTACGGCGTCACCCACGCACGTTTCTGCCGGCCGCAGCGTGACGTTGTCATGGAGTACGGGTAGCGCGCAGTACCTTGTCGTCTCGCCGGGAGCAGGCGCGGTACGCGGGACAAGCGTGACCGTGAGTCCTGCCGCGACCACGACCTACACGCTCTACGCCACGAACCAGTACGGCCGCACGACGGCAACGGTCACCGTGAGTGTGCCGTAGTTCCTCAGAACAGTCCGGGCAACAGCGCCCAGGTTCCGCGGCGATAGGCGGCGTACTCCGCGCCGAACGCCAGGTTCAGATTTGCCTCTTCCAGCCGTATCTTGCGCCAGTAGGCGAACACGGCCATGACCAATCCGATAAATGCAAGCCGCTCGCCGGTGACCAGCGCCGCACCGACATACATTGCCAGTAGGCCCGTATAGATGGGGTGCCCCAGCAGCCGGTACGGCCCGGACCGAATCAGTTGATGGTCCACCTTGATCGAAATCTCCCCGCTCCAGTTTCGGCCGAGTTCGCGCCGCGCCCAGATCGTCAGAAACACTCCCATCGCCTCCGCGGCCAGGCCGGCGGCCAACAACGATGAAGACGGGGGCAAGAATCGTCCCAATCCGCGGATCGGAACTATTTCCAGCACCAGCGCGACGTTCGCCAGAAATACGTGGAGGCCGCGCGACGTGCGGGATTCCGAACTTGCCTTCGCCGCCGCGTTCTTCGCCGCAGATTCCCAGTAGAGACTGAACAGCACCCAGGGAATGGCGGCAAGCAGGTATCGCCCATGGGCGAGCGCCGCCTTATCTAAGGCCAAAACGGGGATGTTGGCACGGATGGAGCTGCCGAAGCGTACTGCCAGGGCTCCGACCACCGTACCGATCGCGGCCTGCAGAAGGATGGTTCTCTTACGCTGCATCGGTCACTCATCCTTGGATTACGGAAAATCTTCAACAAGCAACTCGCGGATCGTGCCGACGTAACTGCCGACCTAAGTCCGTAACTATCCCGCCGCAAGATAAATGTAGCGAAGAATAAACAGCCCGGTGAGGATCCAGATCAGCAGGCTGACTTCGCGGAACCTTCCCGTCGCCACCTTCACCAGCGTGTATGAGATCAAGCCCAGGCTGAGGCCGGTTGCGATGCTGAAGGTCAGGGGAGTCGCCAGCAAAGTCACGAACGCGGGAATGGCCTCGGTGAATTCGGACCATTGCACGCGGGCGATGGCTTCGGTCATCAGCGCACCGACGAGAATCAACGCCGGGGCGGTGGCATAGGCGGGAATCGCCGCGGCCAGCGGCGTGCAGAAGGCTGCCAGCAGAAAGAGCACGGCCACCACGATGTTACTCAGCCCGGTCCGGGCGCCGGCGGCCACTCCGGCCGCGCTTTCGATGTAGCTGGTCACGGTCGAGGTTCCGGTCAAGGCCCCAAAGATGGTGCCGATCGCGTCAGATACCAGGGCGCGGCCCACGCGGGGAATCTTGCCGTTCTTAACGAATCCTCCCTGCTCGCAGACTCCAACCAAAGTGCCGACGTTATCGAAAAGATCCACGAACAGGAAAATGAAAACGATTTCCAACAGGCCCAGGTGGAGCGCGCCGCGCAGATCAAGTTGCAGCCAGGTCGCGGAAGGGTGCGGCAGCGAAAAAATTGCTGTTGGCCGGGCGGCCATTCCGCGCAAAATGCCCAGGAACGTCGTGGCAAATATCCCGATGAGAATTGCCCCGCTTACTTTGCGGCTCATCAGGATCAACATGATCGCCAGTCCCAGGCATGCCAACTGTGCCTCGTGGTTGGAGAAGTTGCCGAGACTGACGAAGGTCGCCGGATTTGCGACCACCAATTTGGCATTGCGCAATCCGACAAACGCAATGAACATCCCAATTCCGCCCGCTGTCGAGTGCTTCAGACAGTCGGGAATGCCGTTGACGATCTGCTCGCGCACGCGGGTCACGGTGAGGATCAAAAAGAAAACTCCGGAAAAGAAAATCACCCCGAGCGCCGTGCGCCAGGGCACGTGCATGCCCAGACAAACGGAATACGTGAAGTACGCGTTGAGCGACATACCGGGCGCAAGTGCGATTGGATAGTTAGCATACAGTCCCATGACCAGCGTGGCGGCGGCTGAGGCAATGCAGGTCGCGAAGACGACACCTTCGATCGGCATGCCTGCCTCGGAGAGAATCCGCGGGTTCACGACGACGATGTAGGCCATCGTGAGGAACGTGGTCAGCCCGCCCAGCAACTCCTGGCGAACAGTGGTCTGGTTGTCGGAAAGACGGAAGTAGCGTTCGATCAATGCCGGTCCTTATGGAAGCGCGGAATGAAAGCGATAATTCTACGGCATGGGACGTGGAGTAGCGAAGGGTGTTAGGGACGATCCGATGCGGTCCGATCACAATTGGCGGTTTGTAGCAGGGCATCGCCTCAGCGATGCCGTTTGAAAGATGCGCCGGGCGGGACGGCTTTAGCCGCTGCTTTGGACAGCCTGCAGCGGCCGAAGCCGGGCTTGTTCTTGGCTTTTCTTTCGGCATGCCTTAAGACATGCCCTGAGACGAATCTCCGCCAGCGGCGGTGTCGTGGGCTTTTTCGAGACTCGAACTGGTGATGGCATGCAGTTCGCCCACCTGCCGAAGTTCCGGGAAGAGCCACGCCCACAGGGCGATGACGACCAGGGTTCCCACGCCACCGAGAATGACGGCGGGCACGGTTCCAAACCACTGGGCCGTAACTCCGGACTCGAACTGGCCAAACTCATTCGAGGTGCCGATGAAAATCATGTCCACGGCAGTGACCCGCCCGCGCATTTCGTCGGGAGTGGCAAGCTGGGTGAGGGTGGCGCGAATAATGACGCTGATCATGTCGCTGGCTCCGGCCAGCAGCAGCGCGATGAGCGAGATGGTGAGGCTGCGGGAGAAGCCGAAGACGATGGTGAAGACTCCGAATCCTCCGACCGCCCACAGCAATGTAATGCCGGACGGCCCGCGCAAGGGGCGATGCGCCAACAGGATGGCCATTAGCGCGGCACCCACGCCGGGAGCGGTGCGCAGCAGGCCGAGTCCCCAGGGGCCGGTGTGCAGAATCTCGCGCGCGTAAACCGGGAGCAAGGCCACAGCTCCGCCCAGGAGCACGGCAAACAGATCGAGCGAAATTGCGCCCAGGATGAGCTTCCGCGTCCAGATGAAATGCAGCCCGGCGAAGACCGTTTTGAACGACATGCTCTTAGACGAAGAAGACTCACGCGGCCGGGCCTTGACCTCCGGCCGGATGCGGAACGAGGAGATCGTCGCCCCGACGGCGGTCAGCAGCGCGACCGCATACACCATGGAAGGCCCGCGGCTGACAGCGTAGAGAATGCCGCCAAACGACGGCCCCAGAATCGTCGCCGCCTGAAAGATGCTGGCGTTCCAGGCGACCGCGTTGGGGAAGTGTTTTTCCGGAACCAGTTGCGGCAGGATGGCGCGGCTGGCCGTGCTGTTAAACGATCGCACCACACCGAGCAGGATCAACACAACGTAGATCGCAGTCACCTTGTGCAGGCCGCGCTGCGCCAGCACCAGCAGCAAGGCGAAGCAGACTCCGTATCCGGCATAGCAGGTCGAAAGCACGGCACGGCGCGGGAAGCGGTCGGAGACGTGGCCGGAGATGGGGAAGAGCAGGATTCCCGGCAAGAACTGCGCCAGTCCGACCAGCCCGAGATCGAGCGGCCGCTTGGTGATTTCGTACACCTGCCAGCCGACGGCGACGGCCTGCATCTCGACCGCCGCGACGATCAGAAAGCGGGCAATCTGGAACAGCACGAACCCCGGATGGGTAAAGGCGGCGCGTCCGGCTCTGGCGTCGTCAGGTGCGGGCATGAACCTCTAATGTGACATAGACGGAGGAAGTTGTGCGACTGGGCACGGGCCGTGGGTGGTGTCTTAAAGCAATGTTTAAGACACACTACCGGGCCGTGGCAATGCTGCCGTAGTTTGAATAATGAGGGCGGCGTCATCCCGAGCGCAGCCGCTCTTCAGGCGGAGCGACGGATCTCGCGTGGGGCATTCGGATTGTGCACGCCAGATTCCTGGCTCGGCTGTAGAACGCCGGGCGTCGGAATGACGCCATAACAACGGGTGAGATTCAAGTTGGGGCGCTGCCAGAGCATTAACCGGGAAGGACGCGAAGAGAATCACGAGCAGCCGCGAATCTAAGAAGTAGCTTAGCTCTGGCCTGCCGTGGCGGAACTTGACGCGGCGGTGAAGACCTCGACCCGGTTCCTGCCGTTCTTCTTGGCTGCGTACAAGCTGACGTCGGCCTCGTTCAGGAACTCGGAGACCGAACGGTCCCGGGTGCTGCAGGTGGAAGTAACGCCCATGCTGATAGTGGCAGAAACTGTGCCGAACGGAGTTTCAATGGGATCTTTACCCACGAGATTACGAATGGAGTCAGCGCGGCGTGCCCCGGCGGTAAGGCTGCAACCCGGAAGAATGATCAGGAATTCCTCGCCGCCATAGCGGCCGACCACGTCGTAAGGCCGCAAGTCCACCTTCAGTCTCCGCGCCACTTCCTTCAGAACCTCGTCACCCGCGGCATGGCCCAGGGTGTCATTGACGCGCTTGAAGTGGTCAATATCGCCCATGATGACAGTCGTAGGCTTGCCCTCGCGTCCGCCGCGGGCCAACTCGCGGTCGAGCGCCCCCAGGATCTCCGAGCGGTTCAGCAGGTTGGTGAGAAAATCATGCGTGGCGGCGAAGCGCAGGGATTGCTGCAGTTCCAGAATCCTTTTGCCCACCATGATGCGGGAACGCAACTCCGCTGCGTCCACCGGCTTTGACAGATAGTCATCGGCTCCGGCTTCCATGGCGATCAACCGGTCCTGCTTCTGGGTTTTGGCCGTCAGCATGATGGTGTAGATGTAGTTCCCCTGGCTGAGCTTACGGATGCGGCGCAGGACATCAATGCCATCGAGGCCGGGCAGCAGCCAGTCGAGCAGGGCCAGATCGGGCGGGTCGTTAGACTCCAGCAACTTGATAGCTTCGGTGCCGCTGCCTACCCCGACGTGCTCCAGTCCCCAGTCGGTCAGATAGCTGCCCAGCTTGCGCCGTTCGATGTAAGAGTCTTCAACCAGCAGGATCTTCATGGCTTTCCCCCTGCATGTTTGCAGCAAGGCGATGCCCTTCACAAGTTACGAGCAGACACGGAAGGACATGTCCTGCAGCCCGCCCACGCCTGTGACATCAAGGACCGGGATCAGCGCGGCATTTTCAGTGCAGCAGGTGAAGCGAACGAAGTGTCGGCAACAGATTGGGCAACAGGTCCCCCACAGCGTGCACCACGACAACCAGAGCGAAGTTGCGGGTGCGCGCCCACAACACGCCCAGGAAGAATCCCGCCACCGAAACAACAACGACCGAGTAGCCGGCCGCCATTAACAACGAAGGATTCTGTAGTCCCTCCTGGGTGAGACTGGTGCGCAGGTAGATACCCGGAGCATGCGCCAGCCCGAAGGTCAGCGACGTGAGAACGACTGCGGCCCATTCGGACTTCAGGACCGCGGACAACCGCGTTTGTAACAGCACGCGGAAAAAGAATTCTTCGACTACGCCTGCTTCGAGCGCCAGCCAGACGAAGGTCAGCGGCAATCCGTAGCAGAGGGTGGCAGCCGGAAGATGGGCACTCGCGATATCGCGAAGACCCCGCCCGAACACTGCCTGGAAGGCGAGCAACAAGGCACACATGCCAAGTGCCGCAAACAGGTGAAGCCGTGGCGCCGAAATCGGGGCCAGTTGGAGCAGGCCATAGCCGAAACGTGCACGCATGACGGCTGCAGGGAAGATCACGAAAACAAGCAGTTTCGCCGTCAAAACCATAACGGCCTGTTCCGGGTCGGATGGAAAAGAGCGGTGGAGCAGTCCGAGACCCCAGGTCACAAACGCTAGCACCGGCAGGAGCCAGGCCGCGACCGTCGCCAGTTCGCCCTTCGGGCTTACTACTGCGTAGTTCAGGGGACGCACGCGCAAAGTAAAGAGCCAGGCCGCCAACGAGAAGCTGACGCCGAGGATCGCAAGAACCAAGAGCGGCTCGGTTATGTCGAAATTGCCTGCTCGATGCATCGCAAGCAACATGCTTGCGTAGAGGACAAGATATCCGACGAGGAAAAGAATTCCGACGCGCCCGGAGTTGGACTTCACACCTTGAGTCGGGGTCATGATTTCAGATACGTAACCTGGGGCAGAGATGGTTCGTGCGATCTGCTCACGCCACCAGCGGAGCGTTGGCGATTCCAGCGGTGCCAAAGACGCGGCTGTAGCGCTCGATTTCCGCCGGGGGCCCCAGCGCCTTGGAATAGTTGTCGGAAAGCTTTACGGCCGGCCGGCCCTCGACGGTCGAGACTTTGCAGATCAGGCCAATGGGATCAAACCCGCCTCCGTTGTTAGGATTGCAGCCGCGAAAGTCGTTGGTGAGCAGCGTCCCCCAGCCGGCACTGAAGCGGATGCGCCGGTCGGGAGCCCATTTGGCGCCATCCTGAAAATCGGCAGCGCTGCGAAAATCGGCAGGCGCGAGCCCCTCGGCCACAGTCCCGCCAAAATAGGCCTGCAATCCGAGGATGGCGTCTACGTCGAGTGTGTCGGAGGCAATCATCAACTTCTCCCGTGGATCGCGCCCGCGCGCTTTCAGCCACGCGATGAATTCGTCTCCGGCCACGAACGGATTCTTGCTGTCTACGCGCTGGCCCGTCCAGTCGGCCACCCAGTCGGGCGCGCCGACGAGAAATTGCGTCGTTCCGAACGTATCGGGAAGCATGACCCGCAGCGCGCCCTCGTAGGTCTGCTGCCACAGTTCCAAAACGCGGTACTGCGAGGCTTTCAGGGCTACGTCGTCGGGCGCCAGAGCGGCCATGACCATGGGAATTTCATGGGCGTTGGTACCAGTCGCCTCCAGGTCATGTTTGTGAGCCAGGAACGCGTTCGAGGTGCCGATGAAGTTGCTCCCCAGATTGGCCGCCATAGCCACAACCACATATTCCTGCCACAGAAAACTGTGGCGCCGCCGCGTGCCAAAATCCGCGACGCTCAGTCCGGGAACCCCGCGCAGCCGTTCGATCTTGTTCCACAACTTCGTCTTGGCCCGGGCATAAAGGATGTCGAGGCCGAACTCGCTCAGCGTCTTCAGCTGCGACCGCGTCTTCAGCTCATCCAGGATGGCCAGCGCGTACAGTTCCCACATGGTGGTCTCGATCCACGGGCCGTCGAACGAGAGGTGAATCTGGCCGTCGTGTACTGAGAGGTGATAATCCGAGAGTTGGAAGTCGTGCTCCAGCCACTCCAGAAACGCCGGCTCGAAAATGCCCCGCCGTCCGTAAAACGTGTTGCCCGCCAGCCAAACCAGTTCTGATTTGCGGAAGTGCAGCCCGCGCACGTGCTGCAGTTGCACCTTCAGCTCTTCGATGTTGATGATCTCGGCCATCCGCACTGCAGGATGGCGGTTGAACAGCGCAAACTCGACCCGCGTCCTGGGAAAATGCTTCCAGATGAATTGCAGCATCAGCAGCTTGTAGAAATCCGTGTCGAGCAGCGAGCGGATGACCGGATCGAGCTCCCAGTTGTGGTTGTGCGCGCGTTCGGCCAGGTCAATGATCATTGAGGGGGCAGGCCTCAGCAACAGTGTAGAGGATAATGCAGCCTTCGGGTGATTCCGTGTAGCCCCGGACGCCCTCGTCCGGGGTTGCGCGCGCAGCGGGCAATAAATCACGATCACTGGCTAGCAAGCTGTTGAGACGGACGTTGCCGCACGCTCGCTTCGCTCAGGGCGAGCTGCGTCCGCTCCTACACCCTGTAGAATCAGCTCATGTGGTTCGTCCGTACCGTGGGATGGCTGGCTTGCGTTGTCTATTCGACCATCCCCTCTTTTTGGCTGATGGTGCATCCTCGGGCGCATCGCTGGCGGGCGCGCGTGCGTTCGCCACTTCGGGTGCTCGTGCCCGCCTGGATTTTGATGTGGGTCGGGATGGGCGCGTTGACCGGTCCATGGCGCAGAGTGTCGCTCTATTCGACTGTGTGGACGTGGATCCCGGCGGCACTGCTGTTTGGAGTCGGCACCTATCTTTATTCGCACGCGGGAGCGCACTTCAGCCTGGCGCAGCTTGGCGGCCTGCCAGAGATCCGGGCAAATCACCAAGATGACCGGCTGGTGACGACGGGGATTCGCGCGCGGGTAAGGCATCCGGTCTACCTGGGCCATTTGTGCGAGATGCTGGCGTGGAGCGCGGGCACGGGCCTGGTGGTTTGTTGGCTGTTGACCGGGTTCGCGATGATCACGGGCGCGGTGATGATTCGGATGGAGGATAGGGAGCTGGAGAGGAGGTTCGGGGAAGAGTATCTGACTTATCGGCGCCGTGTATCAGCCATTTTGCCTAAGATCAGTCAGTAGTATCTGCAGAGCCTGTCAGAGCAACTCGGGAGCATCCCGCTTCTTGTCTCTCTAGAAGTGCAAGTCCAGCTGAAACGAGGCCCATGGCGCCACCAATTAGGGGAGCGGCGAACGATGGTCTACGATTCCGAGAGGGCCGAGAACGAACAGTGGTGCACCTACCAGCCATGTGATCCACTGTAGGGTCCTGAGCCATGGCAATGTCGGTCGCAGACTTAGGTTCCAGAGTCTCGCGACCAGTAGGAGCGCTCCCCAAGTAACAAACGGAAACGCGAGAGCCGTGAAACCACATACGAGGAGCAGCATTCGGGATGAGTCCATAAACCACCCTTGTGTTTGCCAAGTCTACCAACAGAGACACTCCATTATCGGAACGCGAGAAAGCCCATACATGATCGAGCCCGTATAATCGCTATTCGCCGCTGAGAGCTGATGGCTGACGGCTGATCGCTAATGCGCTTCGAACTCTTCATCGCATCCCGATACCTTCGCGCTAAACGGCGCCAGGCCTTTATTGGCATCATCACGGCCATTTCCATCGCCGGAGTCACGGCTGGAGTCGCTTCGCTGGTGATCGCGCTGGCCATCAACAACGGATTTCGGCAGGACCTGCAACAGCGGCTGCTGGGTTCGACTTCGCACATCAGCCTGCTGCGCGTTGCCGATGACGGCATCAAGGACTGGCCCGCGCTGATGGACCGGCTTTCCAAGCAGCCGCATGTCGTGGCCGCGGCTCCGGCCATCTTCGAGCAAGTGTTGATCTCGCGCGGGCCGCGGGCGCGGGGAGCCGTGCTGAAGGGGATGATCCCGCGGTATGAGCGGAGAGTTGGGGATCTGTTGACTACGGTGAAGGAAGGGTCGGCGGAGGCGCTGGAGGACAGCGGCAGTGGAGAGCAGCCGGGCTTGCAGCCCGGCCTGGGCGGATCAGAGATCCGCCCCCACACGAGTAGCCCCGACACGGGCTTGCCTTCCTCGCAAGCAGAGTCAACAGCAAAGTCAAAAGCAGCGGGCTGGAGTGCCCGCTCCACACAAACAAACCCCACACAAGCCGAGCAAGCCCCCGATTCGCTTGCCGGCGTCGAGCAGCGCGTGGCGGCTATGCCGCCCATCGTGCTGGGCAAGGATATGGCTGACGGTTTGGGCGCGACTGTCGGCTCAGTCGTGCTCGTGACCAGTCCGCAGGGCGAGCTGACTCCTTTCGGGATGGTGCCGAAATACAACCGCTTTCGCGTGGTGGGAATCTTCAACTCGGGCTTCTTCGACTACGACTCGTCGTGGGCCTTCGCCCGCTTGTCCGACGCGCAGCAGTTGTTTGGCCTGGGCAATCTGATCTCGGTGATGGAATTCAAGGTGGATGACATTTACCGGGCCGACGTCATCTCGCGCAGCCTCGAAGACGCCGCCGGCAAGGGCTTCATGGCCACCAACTGGATGGAGCAGAACAAAGCCTTGTTCCGCGCTCTCCGGCTGGAGCGCGTGGTGACATTCATCACGATCGGCCTGATCGTTTTCGTCGCGGCTCTCAACATCCTGATCAGCCTGATTATGATGGTCATGGAGAAGACGAAAGACATAGCCGTGCTCATGTCCATGGGGACGCGCAAGGCGCAGGTGCGAAATGTGTTTATCGCCCAGGGAGTGTTGATCGGCGTGATCGGCACCGCCATCGGCCTGGTGCTGGGCTACGCCATCTCCTACGCCGGAGGCCATTACCACGTCATTTCGCTTTCGCCCGAGGTTTACTCGATTGACTACGTTCCTTTTGCCCCGCGGATCATTGATGGCGTCATCGTGGCGCTGGTCGCGGTCGGGATTTCGTTTGTCGCGACGCTCTATCCGTCGTGGTCGGCGTCGCGGATTCTGCCAGCCGAGGCGCTGCGGTATGAGTGAGAACTTCTTTGCCACGGGTTAACACGGATACGACAAATTCGGCGGATTGTGACTCCGGTTACAGCAACGGAATCTGCGAACGTATACAGTTTTCGCAGGTATGGATTTTGGAAGGTGAAAAGGCGGCAGAGGATCTGAAAGGAACCTGCACCAACTGAGCCCCGCGGAGCTGACAGCGGCCGGACAATCTTTTTACACGGAGCAAGAGCGGCCAAAACGCCCGTTTGGAACGAAAGAGACACGAATTGCATCTAACCGAGCAAGAATGGATATTGCGGGTAGAAGGACTGAAGAAGGCGTTCCGGTCCGGCGAATCGGATCTGCTGCTCTTTGAGAATCTATCGTTTCAGGTAAAGCGAGGCGAGATGCTCGCCATTGTGGGCGAGTCGGGGGCGGGCAAGAGTACCTTATTGCACATCCTCAGCGCTCTTGATCGGGCTTCCGCAGGTGACGTATACTGCGCCAACTTGCGATTGAATTCGTTGTCGCACGACGAAGCCGCGGACTTTCGCAACCGGGAGACAGGCTTCGTGTGGCAATTTCACTATCTGCTGCCGGAATTTACGGCGGCGGAAAACGTTGCCATGCCGCTGCTGCTGCGGGGGCAGACATGGCAGCAGGCCGAACCGGAAGCATTACGCTGGCTGCGGGAGGTCGGACTGGAGCAGCGCGCGCATCACCGCTCAGGGGAATTGTCGGGCGGCGAGCAGCAGCGGGTGGCTCTGGCCCGGGCGCTCATCACCCGGCCCAGGCTGTTGCTGGCGGATGAGCCCACCGGAGACCTTGACGGGCAGACAGCGGAAGCGGTTTTCGCTTTGATAGCGCGGTTGCATCGCGAGCACCAGCTTACCTCCCTCATTGCTACGCATAATCTGTCATTCGCGCGCCGCTGCCATCGTGTATTAAGGTTGCAGCGAGGGCGCGTGGAGGAGATTGCCCCAGAATCATTGCCGGGCTGAGGGATTTGGCGCAGCAAGAGTAAGATTAGTGCGCAAAAGTGAAAGAAAGTCGCCCGCGTAACGATTTGTGATGGAAGGGCTTACGCAGTTCCTTCGGTAACGTGCAAGGGGTTACAGAATCGTTTCCGGCTTGGGTTTCCAGGCCCTTTGATTGCATAATGTAGGGAACAGGTTGGTGTTAACCGAGGTGGTCTTAACCAGGGATCGGGTTCGGTAGGTCGGGCGGACGATGGGCTCGGCCGGGAAGGTCAGGGGCAGGGCATTATGTTCGAACGCTATACGGAGAAAGCCAGGCGCGTCATCTTCTTTGCGCGTTACGAGGACAGCCAGTTCGGCTCTCCTTACATTGAGACGGAGCACCTGCTGCTGGGGCTGCTGCGGGAAGACAAGGCTCTCACCAACCGCTTCCTGCGTTCCCATGCCTCGGTCGAATCCATCCGCAAGCAGATCGAAGGGCACACCACCATCCGCGAGAAGGTTTCGACCTCGGTGGATCTTCCATTAAGTAATGAGTGCAAACGGGTTCTGGCCTACGCCGCCGAGGAGGCCGAACGTCTTTCCCATCGCCACATCGGCACCGAACATCTGTTGTTGGGTTTACTGCGGGAGGAAAAGTGCTTTGCCGCCGAGATCCTGCATGAGCGCGGCCTGCGGCTTTCGACCATCCGCGAAGAACTGGCTCGCAGCACGCAGGAAAAGGCCCAGCCCCAGCGGCAGCGCGAGTCGTCGCTGCTGAGCGAGTTTTCCCGGGATTTGACCCAGGCGGCCACCGACAGCCAGCTCGATCCGCTGGTCGGGCGTGAAAGCGAAGTGGACCGCGTCATCCAGATTCTCTGTCGCCGGACGAAGAACAATCCCGTCCTGATCGGCGAGCCCGGTGTGGGCAAGACCGCCATCGTAGAAGGACTGGCGCAGCGCATCGCCGACGGCGAAGTGCCGTCGTTCTTGGCCGACAAACGCATCCTCGCGCTCGACCTTTCGCTGATCGTGGCCGGCACCAAATATCGTGGCCAGTTCGAAGAGCGGTTGAAGACCATCATGAAGGAACTGATGGAGTCACAGAATTCCATCATCTTCATTGACGAGTTGCACACGCTGGTGGGCGCAGGCTCGGCCGAGGGATCGCTCGACGCCGCCAACATTCTCAAGCCGGCATTGTCGCGGGGCGAGATTCAATGCATTGGCGCCACCACCCCCGGCGAATACCGCAAGTCCATCGAGAAGGACCGCTCCCTCGAACGCCGCTTCCAGGCCGTAAAGGTTCCGCCTCCGAATGAGGCCGATGCGGTCAAGATTCTGTTTGGCATCAAGGACCGCTACGAAAAGTTCCACGCCGTCACCTACACTGACGACGCGATCAACTTCGCCGTGGCGCACTCGAACCGTTACATCCCTGACCGCTTCCTGCCGGACAAGGCGATCGACCTCGTGGATGAAGCCGGCGCCCGTGTGAAGCTCCGCCAGACTTCGCTGCCGGAGGAGCTCACGGAGGTCCAGAAGCGCATCAAGTTCATCGTGCATCGCATGGAAAACGCCATCGCGAACCACGAATTCGAAAAGGCGCGTTTCTACTCGGACGAAGAACGCAAGGAGCGCGAGAACCTGCGCGCCCTGCGCGAGAAGTATCACCTGGACGAGTCTTCCACAGGCGTAGTCAATCGCGAGGACATCGAAGAAGTGGTCTCGCGCTGGACTGGGGTTCCGGTCACCTCGATCAAGGAAGAAGAAACGCAGAAGCTGCTGCGCATCGAGGAAGAGCTGCACAAGCGCATCATCTCGCAGGACAAATCCATCAGCGCGCTGGCTCGCGCCATCCGCCGCTCGCGCGCCGGATTGAAGAATCCGAACCGGCCGATTGGCTCCTTCCTGTTCCTCGGACCCACAGGCGTGGGCAAGACGGAAGTCGCCCGGACACTGGCGCAGTTCATGTTCGGCACGGAAAAGGCGCTGGTCCGCTTCGACATGTCGGAGTTCATGGAGAAGCACTCGGTCTCGAAACTGATCGGCTCGCCTCCGGGATATGTTGGCTACGAAGAGGGCGGCCAGCTGACCGAGCGCGTGAAGCGCGCGCCCTACTCGGTCGTTCTGCTCGACGAAATCGAGAAGGCGCACCCGGATGTGTTCAACATCCTGCTGCAAGTGTTTGAAGACGGCCAGTTGACCGACGGCCTGGGCAACACGGTGGATTTCAAGAATACGATCATCATCATGACGTCGAACATTGGGGCGCGGCACCTGCAGAAACGCGAGGGGCTGGGCTTCGCTTCAACCAAGGAAGACGCCATCGCCGATAAAGTCGAGGAACTGGTCAAGAACGAGGTCAAGCGCACCTTCAACCCCGAGTTCCTGAACCGCATCGACGAAATCATCAT
>Ga0187818_10000053_pt1 | contig 29706 bp, 33 predicted proteins | sample NC_wetland_sal_i_14_FD_130581 | JGI IMG/M metagenome (GOLD analysis project Ga0187818, IMG submission 130581) | Wetland sediment microbial communities from Neuse River Estuary, North Carolina, USA - SO4_3 | ecosystem: Environmental > Aquatic > Freshwater > Wetlands > Sediment | place: USA... | reverse complement strand
CTTGTTCGCACCGGATGTAGTGACCAGATAGCTCGCCAGATCGTTAAGTTCCGCTTCGCTGAGCAGTTCGCGATAATTGCCCGGCATAAGGGAGCCGTCCTGGTATTCGAAACTCCGCAACTCAGCTTTTTTCAGAAGATGGAAGTTGCCGTCCTTGGTCTGCAATTGCACGGAGAAGTTATCCTCGTTGCGAACCAGGCCTTCCACCCGATCACCGTTGGCTGTGGTAAGGACGGCTGTTCGATAGCCTGCCGCGGGCACTCTCGCCGCTCTGATGATTTCCTCCCGAATAGCTTCCGCAGATGCAGTTGCATGATTCGTGAGATCGGGCCCGAGGAATCCCCCCTGGCCTGAAATCGTGTGGCAGGTTGAACACTCACCTTTGCCGAAAAAGATTTCTCTACCACGTTTGGCGTCGCCGGAGATCGTGAATGCCCCGGCCCTGCCTTGCAGGAATCGCAGATAGCCGATCAGCGCACGGACCTGTTTCTCCGTGAGACTATGAAAAGCTGGCATGCCGGTTCCTGGCACTCCGTTCACAACTATCTTTGACAGCTGAGCGTCCGAATGTTGCTTTGCCTCGGCGCTTCCCGAGAGGTTGGCTGCTTTGTCGCTTCCCCGGCCGTCCAATCCGTGACATCCGGCACAGGAAGAGTTAAAAATACTTCTACCCGCTGGCGGGCCCGCATTCGGATCGTGCGGGGAAGAAGCATCTTGTCCGGCTTGCGAAAACGAGACGTACAATATCGAAAGTATCAAACAGATTCCGAACTGATAGAGCGGCTTGCGCATGAGCGGCATCGGCAAACAGCCGACATTGTATCGTATTCGCTGTAGAAGCACGGAGAACCGCGGAGCAACACGGAGGACGGAATGAATCTGTGACATCTCTTTTCGAGAAAACGGATCTTCTCAAGGAAACGTATCTTCGGAATTGTCCTGGCGGCAGCGGTCCTCCTTCCCCTAACAACTCTGCCCGTCCGCCTCACCCGGGCACAATCCAATCCGATTGCAGCCGCGGTGAGCGATAGCGAACTGATTGCGCAATTCCGCCACGTTGAGGTCGCGTCCGTTTCCGATGCGATTGAGCAAATCCTTCACAAACGAATGTATATGAGCCATCGTATAGCTTGAAGAAGTTGCGTTAAAACGCTTTTCATCGGATAATCCAGCGTTTTCATTCTGCAGGCAGCGTGAATTTACGGGCGAAAGGAGCATTGTCATGAATCTCACCTCGACTCGAAGGACCTTTGCCCTGCGGTTGGGTTCTGTTTTTTCCGCTCTCGGATTTACGTCCGCAGCCTTGACCACGCGGGGGATGGCGCAGGCTTCCCAGGATGCGACCGCCATCCGCAAGCTGAATGGCGAAGGCAAGCCGGGCGGGGAGAAGGACGTGATCATGCCGGTCGTCGTTCACAATGGTCTTATATACGTTTCCGGACAAGGCGCGCATGACCAGAGAGATCAGAAGGACTGGACGATCGAATCTCACACCACCATGGTCATGGACAAGGTGAAGAAAATGGTTGAGATCGGCGGGGGAAACATGGACACGGTCCTCCAAGCCAATGTGTTCCTGGTGAAGATTGAACACTGGGACGGGATGCACAAAGTATTCGCGACGTATTTTCCCCACGGCGGGCCTGCCCGTACCACGGTTGCAGTGGCGGCGCTGCCCGGCGATTCACTGGTGGAAATCAATTGCATCGCTGCTGTTCTTCCCAAATAACGCCGAGTTGCTGAGGGATTAGGGCCGGAAATCAAATGGCTCTACTCCTACGTAACCGGCGATAAAGTATGTATTGCGTGTATCTCGGCAGAAAACCGACGCCGCCAAAGCGGAAACTGAAATTACACCTCTGAGTGACGAAGAAGCAAGGATCGCCTAAACCCCATTTAATTTATCGAGCACCCCGATTGGCCACGAACGCAGAAAAAGAATCGGCACCGCGAAACTCGGCAGGCATATTGCGGCCACTTCGGGTTCCGATCTTTCGCAATCTGTTAATCGCAGATCTTGTCTCAGATATTGGCACCTTCATGCAGAACGTGGGCGCCGCGTGGTTGATGGTTTCACTGCGCGCCGGCCCGGGTTATGTCGCGCTTATACAAACTGCCGCTTCGCTGCCTTACTTTCTACTGGCACTGCCTGCGGGTTCCGCCGGCGATATCTTCGATCGCCGCAGGCTCATTTTGTATACCGAAACCTGGATGGTGGGGGTCGCCCTGATTCTGGCGGTTCTGACCATCAGCGGCTCTATGTCGCCCTGGTTGCTGCTAGCGCTGACCTTTGCCCTCTCCGCCGGAGACGCGTTTGAAACCCCAACCTGGCGCGCCATCCTTCCTGAATTGGTCGCCAAGGACGACCTGGCTGCGGCATCAGCTCTGAATGGGATCGAATTCAATCTCGCCAGAGCAGTGGGGCCCGCAATAGCGGGCGCGGTGATCGCCGCAGCAGGCGTCGCAACCGCTTTCGTCGCGAACGTCGTGTCGTTTTTCGGGGTCATTGTGGTGGTCGCGAGATGGAAAAGACCGATTCGCAATCAGACAGCCCCGGCAGAAACATTGACCGGGGCCACGGTCGCGGCGATTCGCTACGTCCGCAACTCTCCTGCGATTCTGACTGTGTTGGCTCGGACCGGCATCGTCATGTTCTTTTCCAGTTCGCTGTTCGCGCTACTGCCGTCGGTGGCCAGGAGCGTGAATGACAATGCGATCGGGTACGGGGTGTTACTAGGCTGCTTTGGGGCAGGTGCGATTGGCGGTGCCTTGATCATGCAAACGCTACGCGCTCGTTTCTCGACGGAATGGATTGTCTCGGCGGGCGTTGTGATCCTGGGTGTCGTGATCATCACGATGACTCGTTTGCACAGTTTGGGTGCCCTTGCTCCTGTCATCCTGGTGGGCGGCGCGGCATGGGTTCTGTTCATCTCGCTCATCAATGCTTTGGTCCAAAACCTAGCCCCGGACTGGGTACGAGCGCGCGTGCTGTCAATTTTTACGCTCGTCTATATGGGGAGTTTTGCGCTTGGAAGTGCGGCCTGGGGCGGTGTGGCTCAGCGACAAGGTATTCGATTGGCTCTTCTATATTCCGGATTCGGAGCCGTCGGGAGTGTGCTACTCACCCTTTTCGCCAGACTTCCGGATTCTACGGCAGATCTCACTCCTTGGAATCACTGGCGTATGCCGGTTATTGTCAAGGAGGTTGGCGCGGAGCTTCTTGAGGGCCCGATTCTGGTCACAATCGAATACTCTGTCGTTTCGGGGCAGCAGACAGCGTTTATCGAGGCGATCCGCAAATATGCCCGAACAAGGCGTCGCGACGGTGCGTATCAGTGGGGAATCTATCGCGATACCGAAGTGGCCAATCGGTTTGTCGAGATATTCCTGGTGCATTCGTGGGCAGAACATCTTCGTCAACACGAGCGCCAGACGAAAGCGGATCGTGAAGTGGAGCAACGCGTCCACAGTTACGTGGCTGGCGAGCCGAAGGTGCGGCACCTTCTCTACGCGGATTCCACAAGATCATAGCCGCGAGCTCAGCTTCCGCACCGCACAATAACAAGCCACGGACCTGCATGCAAAGGATTGGTGCAGATCCGTGGCAATTATTTTCGTTGCTGCTACTTCGGCTGCCGCGCAATCCGCAGATACGGCTTGATCGTCTTGAAGCCGGGGAATCTCTCTTGCGCTTCTTCGTTCGTAACTGCCGCCGTGAGAATCACGTCGTCTCCCGGCTTCCAGTTCACCGGCGTAGCCACTTTGTGCTTGGCCGTGAGCTGCATCGAGTCGAGCACGCGCAGGATCTCGTCGAAGTTGCGGCCCGTGCTCATGGGATAGCTGATCTGCAGCTTGATCTTTTTGTCCGGGCCGATCACGAAGACGGTTCGCACCGTGGCGTTGTCGGCGGGAGTGCGGCCTTCGCAACTCTCGCCGGCACCGGCGGGCAGCATGCCGTAGAGCTTGGCGACTTTGAGTTGCGGGTCGCCGATCATTGGGTATGTCACTTTTGCGCCCTGCGTCTCTTCGATGTCGTGCGCCCATTTGCTGTGGCTGGACACAGGATCTACGCTCAGGCCAAGAATCTTGGTGTTGCGCTTCGCGAACTCCGGCTGCAACTTGGCCATGTAGCCGAGTTCCGTGGTGCAGACAGGAGTGAAGTCTTTGGGATGCGAGAACAGGATGGCCCAGCCGTCGCCAATCCATTCGTGGAAGCGAATCGTGCCCTGCGTGGTTTCAGCGGTGAAATCGGGAGCAGTATCGTTGATCCGGGGAACGCTGTAGGTTTCGCTTAAAGTCGCGGTCGTCATAGGTTTCTCCTCGTGAATTCAAATTGGTCAAGATTCCGGAGAGTTGGCCCACCCCAGCTCTCAGACTTTCTCGAAGCGGATAGAAACAACAAGACCCACCCGCTTTTTCTGGGGTGGGTCGGAAACTCTTGCGGATTCCCTTACCCACACGCCAGGCGTTGACAACAACACATGGCGCAGGTGAAGGGAAAAGACATGCAACTAGGATAGAGGCGCCGAAGATCACTGTCAAACGCCGCGGCGCGCAGAAAATCAAACGTCTGTATCTTTTCTGCATCGTAGGCTCGATTGCCGTCATCGCTCTCGTAGAACGGCAAGGCTAGTTTCCTTGAGGACGCAATGAACAGAAACAGACGACTGGCAATGACCCAGTGGGATATTTTTTCCTCCAAGCCTCTGGAGGGAAATTCGCTCGCGGTAATTGCTGATGCCCGCGGACTGAGTGATGCCGAAATGCAGTCGCTCGCCAAGGAGATGAATCTGTCGGAGACGACCTTCATTTTTCCCCGCGGGCAGGAGGTTGAGCGCGAGCGCGGAGTGCGGGTGAGAATCTTTACGGTGCAGGAAGAGTTGCCGTTTGCCGGGCATCCTACGCTGGGAACCGCTTTCGCATTGCGCGGGGAGAGCTCCGCGAATGAGATTGTGCTCGAGTTGAACGTGGGAAAGGTTCCTGTGCAATTTGAAGAGGCTTCGGGCCAGCCGACATTTGGCGAGATGGCGCAGATCGATCCGGTGTTTGGAATTCAACATGACCGCGAGGCCGTCGCGCGGGCTGCGGGACTGCGCGTGGAAGACTTCGATCCGTCTTTACCCATCGAGACAGTTTCGACGGGTCTACCCTTCACCGTCACGCCCTTGAGATCGCTCGCAGTGATCCAGAATCTGCGGGTGGACTTGAGCCGGGCGAATGACTATCTGGAAAAAACGGGCGGAAAGTTCCTTTACTTCGTGGCGCGTGAAACCGTCGATCCCGCGGCCCGTTTGCACGCCCGCATGCTTTTCTACAACGGAGAGGATCCGGCCACCGGTTCGGCGGCGGGCTGCACGGCGGCGTGGATGGTGGCGCACGGTGTAGCGGAACCGGATCAGCGTGTCCTCATCGAGCAGGGTATTGAAATGCAACGGCCAAGCAGGATTTTCGTGTGCGCTTCGCGCCACGATAACCGTGTAGTTAACGTACGCGTGGGCGGCAACGCCGTCGAAGTCATGCGCGCCGAGATTTTTTTCTGACGCACGTTGTGCAAGCCCTGTAAACGCTGTGGCGCAATCACTCACGAGGAAATCAATGGCCAGAAAGTTCCATTAACGTCGGCGGCACTTTACAGCGACCCTCGCTTCCCGATAGGATTCAATCGCGTTCTGAAACTCTTCATATTGAGAAAAGCTTCTGTTGGTTTTGCGACGCGCCGTTCCCATCGCCCCAATAGATTGCAACCGGCTGATGAAACCGAAGCGGACTATTCTGTGTGTTGACGACAACGAACAGTCTCTCTCCCACCGCAAAATCATGCTGGAGACGCGAGGCTACCGCGTGGCCAGCTTCTCTCGCGGCGAGGAAGCTCTCGAGCGCTTCCTGCAGGGTGGCATTGATCTGGTGATCGCCGACATGGCGATGCCCGGACTCGACGGGCCGCAACTGATCGCCCGCATCAAGGAATTGTCGCCGCATACTCCTGCCATTCTCATCTCCAGTAAAGTCCGCATCTACGATCATGATTCGCAGGCGGACGTTTTCCTCACCAAGGGGATGTACGCGCCCGTGGATCTGCTGGAGCGCGTTCGACTCTTATTGGTGCGGAAGCGCGGACCCAAGCGCATGCAGCAGCGGCTGGCGTCGGTTTCTCACCAGGTCGGCGTAGCCTGAGACGGCCCAGACAGTTTCATGAGTGCCACAGTGTGCCTCTGCACCCGCCGCCCTTCGTGTAAGATTCTTACCAGGCATGGCCCCTGCATCCATCGAAGCCGCATTCATCGAAGCCAAAGACCTGCGCAAGACGTATCACGTGGGCAGAATTGAGGTCCATGCGCTGCGCGGCATTTCCTTCAGCGTGCAAAAGGGCGAATTTGTCAGCGTGGTAGGGCCGTCGGGCAGCGGAAAATCCACTCTCTTTTATCTTCTCGGCGGCCTGACGCGCGCCGATGGCGGCAGCGTCGTCCTCGACGGCGACGATCTGGCTGCCCTTTCTGACGCGGAACGAACCCGCATGCGCAAGCGCAAGATCGGCTTCGTCTTTCAGAAGTTCAACCTGCTGCCCACGCTCGACGCCCGCTCCAACATTTTGATTGCACAGGAAATCTCGGGCAACGGCGATCGCGATCCCGCACACTTCAACCGCATCACCGACCTGCTCGGACTGACGAAGCGCCTCGGACATCGTCCGTCGGAGCTTTCCGGGGGCGAACAGCAACGGGTGGCCCTGGCGCGCGCCCTCATCAACAAGCCCGCCGTCGTGCTCGCCGACGAACCCACCGGCAACCTGGACTCGCAGAACTCCGACATCGTGCTCAGCATGCTGCGCCGCTCCAACCAGGAGCTGGGACAAACCGTCCTGATGATCACGCACAATCCCGAGGCCGCGAAGTATGGCGACCGCATCATTCACATGCGCGACGGCCAGATCGTCGAACCGGAAGACGATCCGCAGTGGGTGGGGCATTAGAGGTGGGAGGCGCGAATACTGCGGCAGCCCGACTCTGACTTCTCCTGCTGCCAACACACAATTTCCCGATGATGCGGTAGTGCGAGGTAGTACCGGTCATCGGGCAACGCCGAACTCCTTGTCGTAACCCTCCCAGCGTTGGCGAACCTCCGCCATGATCGACTGGTACTCTGGACGATGCCTTTCGCATGGGCGGCGTCGAGCGCATCGGCGATCTGGATGCCCAGATCGAGCACCGTCTCGATCTCCAGCGCCTTGCCAGCGATGCGGTGCCGGAGCGTCTGACCCTCCAGCAGTTCCATGGCGATGAAGCTTTGCCCGTCGGCCTCGTCAATCTCGTAGATGGTGCAGATGCTAGGGTGGTTCAGCGAGGACGCAGCTTTGGCCTCCCGCTGGAAACGGCCGAGAGCCTGTGCGTCGTGGGCGAGCTCGTCAGGCAGGAACTTCAGGGCGACGTGGCGCCCGAGCTTCAGGTCTTCGGCCTCGTACACCACACCCATCCCCCCGCCACCGATCTTGCTGAGGATGCGGTAGTGAGAAATCGTCCGCCCCACGGGCTGGGAAGGAGTTGCCATTGAGCGGGAATGTTAGTGGGGTGTCGAGCAAAGGTCAATCGAACCGGCTGGTGGGTAACCCGGCTGTCCGGCAGCCGAGCCGTACGCGATGGTATCCTACTGAAGCTATCCTATTGCAGATTATCCCGCGATGAGGGCTGTAACTTTTCATGGCTGACCCAGTGACTTCCGACCCAGAAACTCCAGAAAAGCCGGCCGACAGCACAGAATCCTTCGGCGACATTTTCTCCCAGTACCAGAAGACTCATTCCCACAAAACGGAAGGCGGCAAGCAACTGCAAGGCACGGTGATTGCCGTGACCGCCGAGTCGGTGCTTTTCGACATCGGATACAAGTCGGAAGGCATTCTGCCGCTGGCGGCATTGCATGGCCAAGCCTTGCAGCCCGGCGACAAATTCCTCGTAACCGTCAAAGGCCGCGATCCGGACGGCTACTACGAACTTTCCCAGTTCAAAGTCGAGCGGCCCATGGATTGGACGGGGCTGGAGAAATCCTTTGCCGAAAAGGCAGCCGTGCTAGGCACGGTAACGGCCGTGATCAAAGGCGGCTTCAGCGTGGATGTAGGCGTGCGCGCCTTCATGCCCGCCTCCCGCAGCGGCGTGCGCGATGCGGCCGAGATGGAGAACTTGGTTGGCCAGGAGATTCGCTGCCGCATCATCAAGCTTGACGTGACCGATGAAGACGTGGTCGTTGATCGTCGCGTCGTGGCCGAGGAGGAAGAACGTTTCGCCAAGGATCGCCTCTACTCGCAGATTGCAGAGGGCGCGACCGTAAGCGGCACAGTGCGCAGCCTCACCGATTATGGCGCGTTCGTCGATGTCGGCGGAGTCGATGCCCTGCTGCACGTCAGCGACATCTCGTGGGGTCGAGTCAACAAGCCGGCTGACGTGCTCTCGGTGGGCCAGCAGATTGAAGTGAAAGTGCTCAAACTCGGAGCCGACGCGGAAAAGCGCCGCATCTCCGTTGGACTGAAACAGCTTCAGCCGCATCCCTGGGATGCCGTTGCGGGAAAGTACAACGCTGGCGACCGCGTTCGCGGCACCGTGACGCGGCTGGTTGAGTTCGGCGCGTTCGTCGAACTTGAGCCGGGCATCGAGGGTCTCATTCACATCTCGGAAATGTCCTGGTCCAGGGGCAAGGTCCGCAAAGCCAGCGACGTGGTCAAACCGGGGGAGACGGTCGAAGCCGTGATTCTGGGAATCAACGCGGCAGAGCATCGCATCTCGCTCGGACTCAAACAGGCTCTGGGAGATCCCTGGGCTGATGTCGGGCAACGGTTTTCGGTGGGTTCCGCGATTGAAGGTCCAGTAACCAGCCTGACGAAGTTTGGCGCCTTCGTGCAGCTCGCGGAGGGTATTGAAGGCATGGTTCACGTCAGCGAGATCAGCGCCGAAAAACGCATCAACCAGCCCGCGGATATACTGCGCGTCGGCCAGATCGTCCACGCCCAGATAATCGCCATTGATCCCGAGAAGCGCCAGATGCGCCTGAGCATGAAGCAACTGGTGCCGACCGGTATCGACGAGTATCTCGCCGAGCACAACGAAGGCGATGTTGTCACCGGCCGCCTGATGGACGATTCCGTCGGTCCTTCCCTCCCCGGCCGTGCGCGTGTGGAGTTGGGAGAAGGCATCCACGCGACCTGCACCACCACGGCATCGGCCGCTGCCCCAAAGAGTGAGCCTAGGCCAGAAGCCAAAACGGACTTGTCTTCGTTGAGCTCCATGCTGCAGGCACGCTGGAAAACCGGCGCCGGAGCCCCGCCCAAGGCCGAACCCGCCCGCGCCGGGCAGATCCGCAGTTTTCGCATCGTGAAGCTGGACCGCGCAGCGAAGAAGATCGAACTGGAACTTGCGTAGCCCCGGAACTGTCTCATACATGGCTTGCGGAAGAGCACGGGTATAGCTTTAGCTTTAGCGCCAAAGGCCCGGAAAAATGCGGGATTTAGCCCCTGCGGGCCAGCGCTTTCTTTGAACCTCGGTGCATTGGCAGTGACTGGGTCCCTGCTGTAAAATGAAGCGACGAGCGGGAGTAACTCAGTGGTAGAGTGCGACCTTGCCAAGGTCGAAGTCGCGGGTTCAAATCCCGTCTCCCGCTCCAGATTTTCCTTCCCGGCCCGCTCATTCCTCATGGATGGACTTTTGGGAGCGGGGAAGCTAAGGTATGCGGTAGGGGCGCGGTACCCAAGTGGTAAGGGAGAGGTCTGCAAAACCTTTATGCGTCGGTTCGATTCCGACCCGCGCCTCCAACTTAAACCCCTCTAAAACCCTTGTAAAATCTGCACATTCCTGAACGCACTGGAACGCTCTCACCTTTAACACGGAGGAACGACCCTCGGCTTTATAGTTCCACTGCGCAAATATGAGAGCCTGCGCCTTCCGCGCACGACGGAAGTCGTTCGCAACTCCTGGCAAGCCGGCAAAGCGATGCAACTCGACTCGCCTTCGTTGGAATGGTTCCGTAACTGGTTTATGGGTACTCGGTTCGGCGCACGTTTAGAAATGCGCACATTCAAAACCCTTCTGTGCTACCAGCTCCCGGGCTCCGATCTTGGGAATACGGATCTATACAGTGACCAGAGCCGTTCTTGACGAAACACAAGCGCCGCAGCACAGATCAGAGCTAAGGAGTCCCATTGGCTGGTCAGTAGGCGGTTAGCCGACAACCGGAAATCAGAAAAACAACGACAATTGCTGATCGCTTGGCGTTCGCCCTGGTGCATTTTTGCCGCCAATTGACTAGCCGTCGGCACGGGGAAGCTCAGCTCCGGTAATTCTCAGAGGTGCTATTGCAGCTTGGCCCACGCCACTTTAGCTTGCTTGTTCCTCAACGACCGTCTCCCGGTGAATATTCGGATTCGTAAATACATCGGATTCATCATGGCTGGGACTGGAGAACTCTGAGACCACCGCGCCCCCCGGGCCGGCCTGGAACCAATGCAGCGTATTCGGTGGAATAGTGTATTGTTCGCCCGGCCGCAACACGATCTCGTGAGACACGGTGTAGTAGGGCCGGCTCTCGTTCGGTATTCTGGCTTGAATATGCGGAGTAGCCGGCCCGTCCACGTATAACCAAACCAGACCACGGCGGCAGCGGAAGGTCTCTTGCTTGCCGCTTTGTCCATGGATGGACGGATGTCGGTGTTCGGGGCATGTCTGTCCCGGAAAGAGAACCAGTTCCTTGGCACAGTAGCGGTCGGTATTGACGTAAGTCACCAACTCCAGCCCTTCTGACGCGAGACGATTGAGCCCGAAATCAGCTACTTCAATGTTGGCCGCTTCTGCGCTGGTCAGGGCAAATCCTGCCGTGGTTAGGATCTGCCGCACCCTCTCCTGTGCCGCAATCACTTCAGTTTGTTTCATCGCATTCCTCCCGCCGCGCGGTTCCAGACTCCCAAGTGCTGGTCATAAGTCCATCCGGAGCCCGGCACGCAGGTCCCGATTCTCTCCCAACCCGACGAGATGCGCGCCCGTAACTCGGCCACGGACCGCACGCCCTGGAAGCATCCGCAGCTTCCACACTGCAAGCACCCGCCGCAACGGCCATTGTCAACGCCTCATGGAGGGAGTCGGACATCGGGAATCTCTGATTCACTCCAAGCTTCGCCGTCTCGAGCGGCCAGGACTCGGCGTTGAATGATGAGTTCATGCCGGTTGGATGAAATCTTACGTCTTCGAGCCTCTACCGCGCATGCTGCTTCCATGTACGAGTCAAGCCCCGACCGGGGGTTTTGATTGTAAACGGGTGCTACGCCAACTGAAGCGACTCCTGGGCCTGGTTATGTGCCACATCATTGTCCGGAACCGCGCACACACAACGCTCGATTGATGTGGCCGGGGCCGATTTCACTTGAGCCCCGGCTGCCATTGTAGAAGCTGAAGGCCCATTTCTCCTCGGAGTTGTTCCCCTCCGTGCTGCTCCAAACTCCCGGCCAGCTAAGGCGAATCCCTCCCTTCGGGTGAAGGCCTGGCTGCCCTGCCTTCGACCAAACGAAGATGCCCCAAAGCTCATCAATCGTGGGCAGCCGCCAACCCGACCTAGCGCCCAGTGTCAGATTTCGACAGTACTCGTCGGCCTGGCTCCAGGTTGCGTCGCTTCCGTTGTCTTTCTTCGCCCAAGTCAGCCCCGTGGCTGGGTCGACCCAGAACGGAAGCATGGTAGAGAGGGGAATCTTCACTACCTTCTGCGCCGAGGAATCAGCGGTAACGGTTCCCTGCCACTTCGCCTGCCCGTCGAGCGAGGTCGCCTGGATCAGGTGCTCGCCGACGATCGTCTTGATCACGTTGGTGTCATCGGCACTCAGCCTCGGCTGCTCGACGCCGTCCAATTTCCAGTTGCAATCCATGTCGCTGGTCACAACCAGCGAGGCGGGGGTCTGTGCCCAGGATCGCGAGCCAATGGCCATGACCCCTGGCAGCAAAAGCAAGCAGACGAGATGACGCATAGCGTGTTTCATGTCTTCTTCCTCCATCGCGACATTATTTAATTCCACAGCCGGAGCTAAAACCCGCAACGCTGACCGGAAGGGCACTGCGAATCCTTCTCGTAGCTCCCGACTTTATGGGAGCTTCGGACATTCGAGCCGGCAGTCCGATGTCGTCTGCGCGTTAATGTTGCCACACACCACAGCGGACCGTACTACCGACGCCACGCCATAAGCCGACGCTAGACGCAACTTCCATAACCTCTGATCGCAATCTGCACACTCTCTTGCGGTTGAAATTATCGCGGCGCGACGCCGCTAGTCGCCAACAGGCCTGTTATCAACATTGGCTTCCGGATTGCTGGCTTCCGGATTGCTGGTCATCTATTCGAGGGCGGACGATCATATGATTCCTGCCGACAGGAAGCCTCCGAAATACGCTTGCAAATCGACCCTCCGAGACGCAGTGTGAGGTCAGAGGACAGTTGGCCTGTCGACGGTCTTTCTGCCATTAGCAGCGCAACGTGCATGCTGGCCGCAAATCAGCAAGAATCGTCAAGCTGATTCCTTCCTTTTTGTCTAGGATGTAACCGCGCGATGAGAACGCTAACCCTGTACGACTACAAGCGACGGATCCTGAGGGTCCTGGTTCACATCCAGCAGCATCTGGACGAACCGCTGCCGCTCGAGGAATTGGCGGAGGTGGCCTGCTTTTCTGCATACCACTTCCACCGCGTCTTCAAAGGGATGGTGGGGGAGTCGGTCAAAGAACACCTGCGCCGGCTGCGGCTGGAGCGGGCTGCCAGCCAACTGAAACTCGGCTCGGCTTCCGTGATCGACATCGCACTGGGCGCTGGCTACGACAGCCACGAGGCCTTCACACGTTCGTTTAAGGCCGCCTTTGGCACAGCGCCGTCGCAGTTCCGGTTGGCTCGGCGAGTGGAGGCAGCCCGAGTGCCCTCGGGCGTCCACTACCGCGAGCGGATGAAGATGCGTTTCCGAACACTACGTCGAGGAGGAAGCATGAAAGTTGAGATCAAGCGGTTGAAGCCGATGCGCGTGGCGTTCATGCGCCACGTCGGGCCGTACGGAGAGGTGGGTAAAACCTGGGAAGCGTTCCTCACCGTCATGGGCAAGGACGGATACCTCGGGGGTAACACAATGATGCTGGGCATCTGTCACGACGATCCGGAGGTGACGCCACCTGCCAAGCTTCGTTACGACGCTTGTCTGACGGTGGATGAGAGTTTCTCGCCCAACGGTGACATTGGAGTGCAAACTGTCGCCGGAGGCGATTATGCCATGACCACGCATACAGGCCCGTACAATCACCTCGGGCGCACATATGCGGAGTTCATGGGACAGTGGTTGCCGCGCAGTGGACGCGAACTGAGCAATGCTCCCTGCTTCGAAGTCTACCTCAATGACCCGCAGAGCACACCGCCGGAAGAACTTCTGACGGACATTTATGCGCCGTTGCAGAAACAGCTGCAGGTGGCGAGGAGGTGACGATGGCGACGTCAGAGAAATTAGATCTATACAAGGAAAATAAAAAAGAATATGCAGCAACCTCAAAACCAGCATTGATTGAGATGCACCAGGCAACGTATCTCAGCATAAGTGGCGAAGGCGCACCCGGTGGGACGGCCTTCAGCGACGCCATCGGTGCGCTGTATGGGGTGGCGTTCACCATCAAAATGACGCGCAAGTTTGCCGGAAAACGGGATTACGCGGTTTGCAAGCTCGAAGCTCTTTGGCCAAATCTCAACTGCGAAGCCGCTCCGGATAAAGAACACTGGACCTGGGATCTCATGATTCGTACTCCCGAGTTCATAACTCAGAAGCACCTCAGGCAGGCCATTGAGACTTTACTCAAGCGCAGGAAAGGAACGGATGTCCAGCGGGTCGAATTGCGCGAGATCAAAGAAGGCTTGTGTGTGCAGGCACTGCACGTAGGCCCGTACGAGAATGAAGGCAAGACTATAGCAGCGATGCGCGCTTTTGGCGAGAAACAGAAAATGCGCTTTACCGGCCCCCACCATGAAGTCTATTTGTCCGATCCTCGCCGAGTAGCGCCGTCGAAACTCAAGACCATCTTGCGGGAACCTTTAATGAAGGCGGAGGAATAATCGATTGCGCGCACGCCAGCCACAAACAATCAGTCTCGACCTACTTCCCCTGCTTCCAGGATAGTCGGCTAACCGGAGGATAGCCGTCAGTTAGTGAAAAACTTCCATTGCGCTCAAACGGTTTCCGAGAAGTGCGTACCCCGGCAGCGCCAGACCCATGTCAAACGCGAGCTTGATTGCCGGGTTGAGCAGGTACCTCTGTAGCGCGTGAACGATCCGATATTTCATTTTGTTTGCCCGCAACTGGAGCCGCGACGGGCAGTCCGACTTGCCACGAGTCGGGAAGCGACGATTCGGCGATCACAAGCCGAATGCCACAAGCTGACTTCCCGCTACTTATGGCGGAGCTCAAAACAAATAGAATCACACTACTGATTTATGCGGTAATCGAGCTTGCTTTGAGGCTGGTCCCGAACCAAGGGCAAGTCGGAATCCAGAGTGCTTCATCCTCCAATAGCGCCGCTTAGGAGCCAGAAAGCCACTCCTTTTCTACCTCAATGTGCCGAGGTGTTCCGAAATACCGGGGCCATAGGCTCGGGAGTCAGCCCTTGCCTGCCTCGTAGTACTTCCCATTAACTTCGGTGCCCATCACGGCGAAGTCGCATTTTGAAGTATCCAGGGAATCGGTCTTGAAGGTGAAATCGATCGACGGCACGCGGACCGTAGCCTCCAGCTGCGCGGCAGCTTTGAAACCCTGGAATCTATACTGTCGACTTGCATCATCATACATAACCGGTTCATCGGTGGACTTGAAGACCACTTTGAAATCCAGAAACGCGGGGATAGTTTCAGCATCCATTGCCGGCCAGCGTGGCTGGTCGATGATGGGCACATTCGTCATCTGCAGGGTCGTGGTTTTGCCATCGGTGCTGATTGTCAGGCCATCGGATGGCACGGGTGTAACCCAATACAGGCCTTCGGCCGAGATCGGCGAATGGAAATCATGAGTTTGGTTTGCAGGGACCGCCGGTCCCTTGAATACTGTGAGTCACGTGTGGGCGAAGACAGCTCGGTGCGCTTGGCGTGCTGCCCAGTATTCGCCCGCCATATAGCTGTAGTCTGTGGTCGGAGTACCCCACGCGAGACGGTTTCCCTTATTGTCGGTGCCCATGCCATGAAAGCCGCTGCAACGTCCCAACTGTCCCTTGAAGTGATAAATGCTCGACAGCTCGACGTTCGGTCCGGCGGGCTGGTTGTGATTGCCATTCTTGTCGAGCCACGGGATGGGATACGGACACGAGCCGCCGTTGGATGGCTCGTGATTCCTCGGAATGGGGATGGCACAATTTTGCGGTGCTGATTGTGCCCCTACGATTGAGGGCAGCCAGGCCGTCGCGGCGGAAGCCGCTCCGATTCTTAGCCACCGTCGTCGATCTAAGTGGAAGTCCCAGACATGACTATGTGTCATCGCATCTCCTTTCTGCCGAACTGCTCAGTTCTTGGACCAGGCCAATCTTTGGGAAATCTCAAAGTATCAGTCACAGCGATGTCGCCAACACAGATGTGCGCCGCTCTCAGGGTTTCAATCTCAACAGACCTCAGTTTGACCTTCCCGATGGACAAGCGCCCGACTACCAGGCGCCCGATCGCGAGTGCGCCGATCGTCAATACACCAAGAGCCCCAACACCGATCGCTGTGGCCACGGCCGCGACCTTAATCAAGCTCAAAGACCTTGAATTGCTCAGCTCACTCATGGTTACGTTTCCTTCAAGCAAATGGTCTAAACCTTGCAGCATGGCTTCGTAAACTGATTTGTCATCAAAACTACTGTCGTCAGGTCCGAAATACGGAGAAGACTTCCCAAGAGCCAATCCCCAGAATCAGCACGCCGATCGTGCGGCGCAAACGGCGCGAGGCCAAACAGATTCCGGCTTCGCCGGAAAGATTCACCGAAGCCGCCACTCGATCAGCACCCCGACAGTATTGACATGGGGAGGCTGGCTACCGGCGTCGTTATCTTCGCGCTGGTAGTAAAGGTCAGCGGCAAGTCGCTCACCAAATTCCTTGTGCCCCCCGGCCGCAGCCCGGTTTCTCGTCCAGCCCCTATACTTTGAGAAGAAGTAGATTTCGTCCCAGGCAAACAGAGATTCCACAAAGTGCGAATTGGGAATGCGGTAGTCGACTCGTGGACGATTTCTATAGAACCACGACGGTTGGGTTGAGTTTGTATCAAATCTGCCGCCCAACCGATTCCGGTCCGAGACAGTCCACTTACCTCGGGAAACCGTTGGAGTAATCGCAAGGATGGGCATCTTGCGGTGTCCCGTAGCTCCCGAAGCAATGCGATAGGTGCCGTAGTAAAAGGACGGAGTGAGCACCAGGTTCTTGCCGACACTGAAGTTCCAATCCGTTCCGAAGACGTAATGTGCCGGATTGGGCAATTCTCCGCTCAGCCTTACACGCGTGATCCAGGTGACATCCAGGTTGCTGCACAAACGAGTCAGAGCATCGAGCTCGTCCCAGCTCTGAAAGTCTGTGCCTTTGGCGGAAGTCGCAGGCGGTGCCTGCGCCGCCACTGGCGACGAGGCGGCAATCCAGAAGAGCACGGCCCACAGCCGGAGTGTCGTGCCTCGTCCGAGACCGGATTGTGTTCGACACGACGCCATGGCTGAATGCTATTCCCCGGCCTTGGCCGCCAACGCTCCGACGACCGCTATGTTCTGAACCAGGTCCTGTGGCAAATCGTGGCGTTGCTGCAGATACTGCGGACTGTTGTACGAAAGCCAGACTTTTCCCTGAGCATCCTGCCAGACCAGGATCTTCAGAGGCAGATCGATAGCAATGCTGGGAGCGGCCAGCATAAGGGGCGTGCCGCCTTTTGGATTGCCGAAGACCAACAACTTGGTGGGGGGCATTTTCATCCCGACCTTTTCTGCTTCCCCGCTGTGGTCGATCACGGCAAAAAGAGTGATCTCCTTTGATCGAAGAATATCCTTGAGCCTGTCCACAGTCTGATCAACCGAGTGGTTGCTTGGAACGTCGACGATTCCGTTCTTCTTCTCGATCTGTTTGCCTGCCGCTGATGCCGGCAGTGCGAAACCGATGATGAGCACCGCAAATTGCCAGATCCTCATGATCTACCTCCTCCCGCGCTTTTTCGTCGTCTGCAAGACAGGGTGTCACGTCTTACTGGTAAATCATCGTGTAGCCTTCCTGCTCCAATTGGGTCAATCTGACCATGGCGTTGACGTTGACCTTGATGCCGGGCAGAAGGTTCGCATTACCCCAGTGATTGCCCTTTGCAGTGGCGCCGCATAACTCAAGTTGCACGCCTTTCGCCATAATTCCGTCCAAGGCCTTCTTGTAGGGGTTCCCGGTTGTGACATGCCGATTGGCGTTGTACGACTCGTCGTTCAATGTGAGATACGCAGCATCGCCGTGAAAGATGACGACGATCTGGCCTTTGGCATTCCAGTCGCGCACATCGGCGGCAAGTAGGTTGATGTCTCCGAGCGCGAAAAGCGTATCGCCCAAGTACACAGCGTGGCCGAAGTCGATCACGACATTCGCTCTGTCAAGTGTTGTGGGGATATCGATTTGAAGTGGTGGGTCGGTGTTCGCCGAAGCGCTGTTCTGTGCCAATGCTGCGCCGGCACAGAACAACGTAATCGCCAGCACGAAGACCCATTTGTTGCTGGCAACGAGACTCCTTCCGACTTCTGTTCTGGTCCCAGATGGCGCGACCACGCTCAACTTCTTTGTCTTTGACCTGTTGTTTTCCATCGTTTTGCCATACCTTTCTGCAATGTTCTGGTTTGACCAGTACCAAAATCCGTGACCCTCGGAAAGTGCCGGCTAGGCCGCGCCTGGCGCCCGATCAGGCCCTTCTGCTCTGACCAACGGCACGTCCACCAGGTGTTCGCTCACGAACCACACCTGCAGTTCATTGGTCCGAAGCACTTCACTCACGACCAGGTCATTGGTTCCGTCATCGCCGAGTGCAGACGCACGGCGTGCCAGTGTTCTGGCCTGGCGAATAATCACTTGATGAGCATCAAGCAATCGGGAAAGCTGAACGGGAACCTCCTCGCGGCCTCGAGGAGGCCGTTCGATCTGTGTGGTTTCGGCGACGTCCGGGGCCATCGCCAGGCTCACGCCTCCAAGCAACTGAATTCGCTCGGCGATCGAGTCGACCAGATCCGTTTGTTCGCTGTAGTGTTTGTCGAACAGCAAATGCAGCTGATAGAAGGTCGGCCCGGCCACCTGCCAGTGAGACTTCTTGTAGAGATCGCGCAGAGTCATCGTGTCGGCAAGCAACTGGTTCAACTGCTCCGTCATCTCCAATCGAACTGGCTCTTCGAGTTCGAGTGGAAGCAAGTGGTTCACCGTTCCGTAGGCCTGAATGGCATGGGCTCGTTGATGAAGGCGGGGTTGCGCGCTGATGTTGGTGGTGTTCGCAATGGACTTTCTCGCCATAAGATGTCTCCTTTGTTGTCGTGCGTCTTAAGCTGAGGCCGGAGCGGCGTCCGGCTTCCGTAAGTTGACGTGCTAGGGACGCCGCTACGCGGCTGCTTCCTTGCGCTGCTCGAAGAAGGCCAGCAGATCGGCATTGATCTGGTCGGCATTGGTTGTGGGCATCCCGTGCGGGAACCCGTGATACACCTTCAGCATGGCGCCCTTCACGATCTTCGCCGACATCAGCCCCGCAGCGGCGATAGGCACGATCTGATCGTCGTCGCCATGCATGACGAGGGTGGGCACGTCGAACTTCTTCAGATCCTCGGTAAAATCTGTCTCCGAAAAAGCTTTGATGCAGTCGTAGCCAGCTTTCACTCCGCCCATCATCCCTTGCAGCCACCATTTGTCTCGAATGCCTTCGGAAATCTTGGCGCCGGGACGGTTGTAGCCGTAAAACGGAAGCGTGATGTCCCGGTAAAACTGCGGACGATTTTCCATATATTGAGCTCGCAGGTCGTCGAACACCTCGATCGGCGAGCCCGCAGGATTCTTGGCCGTCTTCACCATCAAGGGTGGCACCGAGCTGATCAGAACCGCCATGGCCACGCGCTTCGAACCATGCCGCCCAATGTAACGCGCGACCTCTCCGCCGCCGGTCGAATGGCCGACATGAATGGCGTTCTTCAAATCCAGCTTTTCCGTGAGTTGCGCCAGATCGTCGGCGTAGGTATCCATGTCGTTGCCGTCCCAGGTCTGGGTGGAACGGCCGTGGCCGCGCCGGTCGGCCGCGATGACCCGATAGCCTCGCTCGCCGAAGTACATCATTTGTCCGTCCCAGTCATCCGCCGTGAGCGGCCACCCGTGACTGAACACGATGGGCTGGCCCGTTCCCCAGTCCTTGTAGAAAATCTGCGTACCATCCTTCGTAGTGATTGTGGGCATAGCTTTTTTCTCCTTGGTTGCGATCGTTTTTTCCAAAAGCGTCGGAAGACCGCTGCATTTTTCAACAGGCCTGCATTTCGCCCTTGGCGGCACTCGGGAACTGCATTAGTCCCCGAGTGCCGCTGTTTTGGATGGTCGAGGCCGGCTGGTGCCCACCGCTGCTAAGCCGCTTTTGCTGCCGTGCCTTGCGCAGCTGATTCGATCAGGGCAGCTACAGCCTGCGGCTGCGACACGTAGACGGCGTGGCTTCCCTTAACCTCGACAACAGTTGCGCCTGCGCGTTTGGACATAGCCCGCTGAGCGTCAGGTGGAATCATCTTGTCGTCGGTGGAAACCAAGTACCAGCTCGGCTTGGTTTTCCATGCTGGTTCGCTGATCGCGCCACTGAGTGCCTCCAGCCCCCACGGGACTTGGGAATCGGCCATGAATGCAGCCGTCTCTGGCTCCACGTCTGCAGCAAATGACGCAGGAAACTTCGCCCAGTCAAGGAACAGATATCCATCCTGCGGCGGCAGAATCGGCGGGACCGGAGCGCCTGGCGGTGGGTTCTTTATGAGCGAGGACACTGACTCGCCCTTGTCGGGCGCGAATGCAGCCACATAGACCAGTCCGGCGACCTTCGGGTCAGTGCCGGCTTCCGTGATCACCGCCCCTCCATACGAGTGGCCGACGAGGATCACCGGACCGTCCTGGTTGGCGATCGTCCGCTTTGTGACGGCAACGTCATCCGCCAGCGAGATCGTCGGATTCTGAACGATTGCCACGGTATATCCGTCTCTCTTCAGGGTCTTGTAGACTCCCTCCCATCCCGACCCGTCCACGAAACCGCCGTGAACGAGAACAATATTCTTTACTGCTATTCGATTTTGGTTCATTGTGATTCGCTCCTTATCCGTGAAATCTGAGAATTAGTTAATCCTGCCGTAATTTCTCCTGCGCACCCTGACTGAGCTGTGCGGCTCCAGCCGGGCCGGCCGTCGGCGTCATCGAGCAACGACTCGATGAAGACCCGCAGGCAAGGGCTTATTGGGGTTGGCAGTTCAAGATTCCTCATAATCCCCACTCCTTCACGCCCACAACTTCCGGTTGGTGCCTTGTTGTGGGTACTGTCGCAAATCGCGGATCAAAGCGCATCCCAATATGCAGTGTTTTTTTCCTACCCCCGAAGATTGGCAGAGCGATACCACTTTTGGGTTAGCAGGAACTGCGACTGGAAAACGACAACGCAACGCGCGCAGGGATTGATAAGTAAGGACTGAGGCCACGCTCAGTCTTTAGGGGAAGATTTTGGAATCACGATTTCCCTGCGCCCGAACAGGCGGGAATCGAGAGAGAAGGCGCCGGGGCCAAGGCAGACAATCGCGGTAGCGATCACAACTGCAAAAGCTTCCGCGGTCCGAGTATCGAACAGGTCGAAGTTGGGGACGCCCGAGAAAGAAATCATCCAGCCAACAATTGCCACGGTCGCAGCGACGGCGGCGACGCGAGTCCGGTAGCCGGCAATGAGCAGCGCGGCGCTAACGACCATCAGCGTTAGGATCGCAATCGTCAGGAGTCTCAGATCATGCCGTTCGTGAACGCAGCCGATCGCTATGATCGTCAGCACGCTCCCCAGTGCGACCCGCAACAGCGCGAGGCCTAGACCAGATATCCCATCAGGAAAAGTGGAGAACATAGTGAACCGGAAAACAGCCACCATGGTGCATACCCAGACTAGACATTTCGCGCGGGTTGCGAATCCCTAGCGTCCGGAATCTTTTCCTACCACTTTTGAGGTATGGGAAAAATCTGAAAGGGCTGACCCTAGAGGTGGATAATGCCTCGGCGCACTCCAATGGCTACCGCCTGCGTGCGGTCCGTGGCGCCGAGTTTTTCCATAATGTGTTTGATGTGAACTTTGACAGTTTCTTCTGTGATGAAGAGTTTGTCGGCAATGTCACGATTCCGGTTGCCGCCGGCGATCTGCTGCAGTACTTCGACTTCGCGTTGGGTCAGCGCTTCGTCGCTGTAATGTTCCGCAAGGTGAGCCGCAATCTCTGCCGGAATCTTCCTTTTGCCGGCGTGGACCTGGCGGATGACCTCCACGAGGTCTTTCGGCGGCATACTCTTGAGCATATAGGCGCGAGCGCCGGCTTCAAGCGCGCGCTGGATTTCTACGTCGCCGGCGAAGGTCGTAAGAATGATCACGCGAGCTTCGGGAAACTCCGACCGAATGGCGATCATGGCATCGATGCCGCTCATGTCCGGCAGCCGCAGATCCATCAGAGTGATATCGGGCACGTGCTCGCGATAGCGCTGTATGGCCTCGCGCCCATTGAATGCCTCTGCGGCCAATGTCATGTCAGGCTGGTTTCGAATAACCGTGGCGATCCCCTCATGAAGCAGTGGATGATCATCCACGGTAAAGACTCGGATTTTTGCAGCCTCGGCCATTTCTATGTCAAAACTGTCCGGCGTTGAGGTCCCTTGGTCTATAACACATTCGACTTAGACGTCCCTTTGGGAGCTGGAGATTCGAAGGCAATGCGTGCGGGAACACGCAAATCTACTTCTGTTCCGCCCGCGGCGCTGCTCGAGACCTTTAGGCTGGCGCCGATTCTCTCGGCTCGTTCACGCATCCCCGAGAGTCCCCAGTGTCCGTCTCGGCCCAACTGAATCACTTTGGGATCAATTCCGCGACCATCGTCCCTCACCACTATTCTCAGCTCGTTGCCATGATATTCGAGAGCGAGATCGATGGTCTTCGCGCCTGCATGACGAAAAGCGTTTGCCACAGCCTCTCTCCCGATATGGTAGACCTCGTCGTGAATTATTGGATGCAAGCGACGAGCTTGTCCTTCCACAATCACGCGAAAGTCAACGGAGCCTTCCAGTGCAAGCTCCTGTGGAACTCGAGAAAAGGCGCGATCCAATTCCAGGACACCATCCCTTGAAACCCGCAGACCTCGAACTGCATTCCTTCCGTCCTCGATAACCTGTCCCATCAACTCCAGCACGCGTCGAACGAGGGGCTTGGCCGGTGACTCGGATGAAAGCTGATCGTTGGCAACGTTCAGTTGCATCGAGGCGCTCAGCACACCCTGCAGCAGGGTGTCGTGCAACTCCTGGGCGATGCGCGTCCGCTCGGCCAGCCGTTCTTCGAATCGCACATTCAATTGTCGGGTCAACTGTCGGAGTCGCAACTGGTACGCGAGCAAGACCATCGAACTGATTGCCACCACACACAGCAGCCGGAACCACTGAGTTTGCCAGGCCGCAGGCTCGACTTCAAAAGGGAATACCGTTTCCAGGCCGTTCCACTCACCGTCGCTGTTCCTGGCGACGATATGAAATCGGTACAAGCCGGGGCCGAGGTTGGTATAGACCGCCTCTCTGGCTTCCACCGGCTCGCTCCAACCGTGCTCAAACCCTTCGAGAGTGTAACGAAAACGAATGCGCTCGGGATCGGCCAAACTTAGGCCGGCATAGCTGAGTCTGATTCTTTGAGGCAGAGGCGGTATTCGAACCCCATGCGTCATCTCAATCGTCTTCCCATCTGCCGAAACTGACTCGACGTGAACGATCGCAGGCGCGGAGCTCTCACTGATGCCGGAGGGGTCAACCACGGACAACCCCTGATTCATCGAAAACCACATTCGACCGTCCGCAGCAGCAACCACTGGTCTGTCCCGCCTTACTACCTTCGCATCACCCAAGCCGTCTGCTGGCCCATATTCGCGGACATCACCTGCCGCTAAAGTGTCTCTGAACAGCTCGTCGGCGCGCACACGTAACACACGATTCGAAGTCGCGATCCAGAGCCAACCCTGCTTGTCTTCGGCGATGCCCAGCGTTTCTTCGTGGAAGTAGTCGTTGACGTTGCGAGGAACCTGCACGCGCCCCGAACTGAAGAAAGCAAGGCCAGCAGACGTACCAACCCAGAGCACTCCAGAAGAATCCTCAAGAAGGCAGTTCACATTGTCAGACGGCAGGCTGTCTCGGACTGAATACGTCGTCCATTTGTTTTCCAACAGCGAAGTAAGGCCATTGGGAGTGGCGAACCAGATCGTACCGTCACGCGCCTCAAGGATGGAAGAGATCGTATTCGACGTGAGACCGTTCGCGGTCGTGTACGTAACAAACCGTCCGTTTTTGTATCGGCTGACACCCCCGGTCAAAGTCCCGGCCCACACTGCCCCGTCCCGCCCTCGATAGAGCGAATACACACTGTTTTCCGCGAGTCCATCGGCCTGCGTATAAGTCCGTACATCCCGGATTCCGTCCCTGTACCGAAAACGCGTCAGACCGTTGTGTTGCGTGCCGACCCAGATCTCATCTTTGCTGCCCGTGATGGAATAAATGTCGGCACGCTTGAGGATGGCACGCTCGACCCTTTGAACGTGACCATCCTTGAGCAGGTTGATTCCACCCTGGGCGGGAGCGAACCAAATACGATTCTCAAGGTCTGCGTAAACCGCGCTATTCTGTTGCGCTAACACATCATCAGAAGAATAGGTCACAAACGTGCTTTCTCGAACGCGCTCTATGCCGTGTGCATCGCCAACCCAGAGGTTTCCCTCGCGATCCTCAAACAAAGCGTTGACGCCGTCGTTTCCAAAATCTTTGACATCGGAAAGCAAGACCCCGTTGCGGTCAATCCGCAAAAGGCCACTCGTTGTCCCCAGCCAGACGTTGCCGTTATGGTCTTGCAGCATAGTCAGGACCTGGGGGCCAGCCGCAGCACCGGGCAAAGCAACGCTGTGGAATGACGTGCCATCGCCGCGGAACACTCCCTTGTCAGTGCCGACCCACAACTCTTTTCCACCAACAGGCAAGAGACAATTGATCTTCTTGGTTTGCAGTCCTGCCGTATGAGTAATCTTGCCGTCCGCGAGATAGAAAAGCCCTTCGGCCAGAGTTCCGAGCCAGATCTTGCCGTCGGCGGTTTTGGCCAGAGCGACGATCAGGGATGATCCTGGGAGAACCGGGGCTGAGGCGAGTACCTCCACGGTTCCGTTTTGGATGCGCAGGATTCCGATCAAACCATCCGCAATCAGCAGCGCCCCGTCTTTTTCCCGTGATGCGGCCGTGACGAGGACGGGACTTGCACCGCTACCGAGCACAAGATTCTCAGCTTTCCCGTTGTTATAACAAAGCACTCCCGCACCCCAAAAAAGCACGCACAACCTTCCACCCGAATCAACGGTCAATCCCAGGATCGGGTCGTTCCGAAACTCGGGGCTCGACGATGGCACGGGGTGGAAGCTGAACCCGTCGAACCGGACCAAGCTCTTGCTTGCGCCAATCCACAGATATCCGTCCGGAGTCTGCATGATCGCGTGAACGGGTCCGCCCGCAAGGCTGCTTTCGGAGGCCCATTGCTGGCGCACGTATCGTGACGATATGTACTTCGCCGGGAGCGCGTTCGCTTCACCAAAGAAGCCGACCAACGCCAAACCAGCGCAGAGCCATCGAGACGGGCTTGGTTTGCCACTCATGGGTAGTAGGCAAATTTCTCGATCACAACTTCGTTTTCGTGTTGCAGCGGAACTTCCCCTTTTCCAAAGATATACAGATTTATGCGCGCGGCATGGCCATTGGGAGCAGGGATCCCGGAAGTAAAAACATGCTCCTTTACGGGAGCCACCCCTCCGGCTACATGGGATCCTGCATAAGTCGTGAACGTCACTTGTCCAGGCTCCCATCGGAACGTGCTCGTCAGCAGGCCGTCAGGCGCATGAAATCTCACGACATTGGTGGGTATGTAATAGGGCTGGACAACGAATCCCATGTTGTCGTTGTCGTACGGACTTCCCCATCGGCTGATCTCGAAAGCGAGTTCACGGCGGTTCTGCTCCGGACCAGCACCATCCCAGGTGAAAAGGGTCAGGACGGCGGACCGCTCCAGGCGCGAGATATCGCGCACGACGAACGCATACGTTCCATATCCGAGGTGGCGATTCACTTGGACTTCCGCGCAAGTCCACTGGTCTGCATCCTTCGCGATGCGCAGGTGGAGTGCTCCAGTGTCATCTACCCAAGCGTTGGCTGAACTAAATGTGTTTCGTGATCCACCGCGACGACTGGGTGCAGTGCGCACGACCCAGTCGTATCCGCTGAAGTGCAGGATTTTTGGCGGCGACGGGTCGGCGCCTCGACCTTGGGCGAACGCAATAGCCGCAACCCCGCCACCTTGTGCGGGCAATTCTTCAGGAGAGGGCGGCGGTTCGTAGCCCGGATTCACAAGCATTGCCGCGTAGTCTGTGCCCAGATGAGTCTTATTCTTCCAGGTAGAATCACTCTGAATCTTGGTAAACGGAGTCTCCACCAACGGCTGTATCCACCAGCGACCTTCGCTCTTAGCGTATAGAACGATCTGCTGGCCGGCTCGAGCACTGGAAACACGCCCTTCAATCGTGTCCGTTATTTCCGGGCCTCCTACGTCAGCGGCCGGTACCTTACTGAAAACAATCTCAGGTGTCGAACCCACCGAACCACGGTTGCAGCCCGCGAGCAGAGCGCACAGGAAAAAAGACGCGCTCTTCCGCCACGCACAAGTACGCATGTGCGACCACATATGGAGACCCTTCATGGAGTCACTTAGACTGCACGGATCGCTGATCGGGAGCCCAAGTATCCAGATGACTGCGACGTCGACTTAAAGTTTTATGCAATTGTCAGGCCGGCCGCATCAACGGGAGCGACCCCTTAAGCTCTCCCCCACAGAGGGATAGCTCCTGAACGCGTTTACAGATTCTACTCCTTCCCAGGATGGGTATGGGCTGCGAATGACATGACGGTGGCCGGAGGCAAGAACCATCCGTCGAGAGACAACTTTTCCGGTCGTGCTGATAGGTGCCGTCAAACGCCCTGCGATTATCAATGCTGAGGGCCCTTCCGAAGTGTCGGTAACTGGACGACTGCTAGTGTTGTCAAGAATTGCCACAACGGTTACTAACCTGGGGTTGAGGCAAATCATCGAGGGAATGCGGCGACAAAAATCGGTCGCCAATCGCCAGACATTCGCCCTTCAGCTAGTCCGCGGAGGCGGAGACAAACTCGATTTAGTGATTGCCCGCCTGGGCAAGGAGAGTCATGCTACGGCAGACCTATTGGCGCTGAACTGCTGGGAAGTACTTTTCAGGCGTGTGGTCGGCAGCGCGGAGACGGGGCGGTCTTCGTAGCTGGCGTGAACATCGCGATAACGCTCATCGAGGCTCTTGAGCGTTATCCTGTTCTTTCCAACTGAGAGCTGGACGTTCACGAGCCGCGCCGTTCCGGTATGATCCAGCCGGGACTCCCTGCACTACGGTAACTTGAATCCTATTCGCCAGACCCCATTCTGGTGAAGAACGGGTATGGCGGATTTTGCAAAGGTGTCTCTGATCTTGCGGCGTCTGGTCGCGACGCTGGCGCTCACGTTTCTCCTGGCCGCATTGGCCGCCTGTTTCGACCCGGGGGCTTTCGGAGTTGTGTTCCTCCCGACGTGGGCAGCGTTGTTCTTCAGCTGGCAATATCTAAGCCGCAAGCCGCGCTTCAATGTCTCAAAAGCACCGCTGCCACCGCCGCGCCCGCAGCGGTCGACGGCATGGGGACGGGTCATCGTCACCGGTCTGGTCGCATCTGGAATCGCGTTTGGGATGACGCTGCTTCCGATCGCGGATTTTTCCGCGCTGGCGGGGCCGCTGATTTGGATTGTGTTGTATTGCGGATGGCCTGCATTGAGCCGCCGACTGCCGCTGCCAGAGTCGTGGAAGGTGAAGGCCCAATGGGACGCGGTTTCGTCTGCTCCGAAGCCTGGTTTCTGGCGCCTTCTCGGACGCGGGACGCTCGCCACGCTCGGCGTTGTCACGGTGATGATCCTGCTTCCGGCGATGATCATGGCACCGGTCGAGCACATTTTTGTACGCGCCCGCAAGGTTCATGATTCCATCCGCGTCGGTATGACGGTGCCGGAGGTGTTTGATGCGTCTCGGGATTGCGAACTTTTTGGTGCGGCCTCCGAGTCTAGTAACGACGACAATGCTGCTGGTGACAGTGCCCCCGCGATTAGCCTCAGCCGGAACCGGGATGGGACTTACCGGGTCAACGACGCTGTAGTGCATCGCGACATTGCTCTGACCGAAACGCAAGCCGCGGAGCACCTGCAAGCGACGCTGCACAACGGCTACCGCTGGCGGTCCAATTGCCTGTACGCGACCATGACTTCGATGCACGTTTCGTTCAGCGTGATTTTTGGACCCGATGGCCGCGTCGCCGAGGTGACGCCAGTGCGCGGGTGGGAGTGAAGCCTCCCAATTTCCGGCCACCCTTCGTCTTTTCGCGGCAGAAGGCGGGTGTCTTCCTCGTCAGTTGGCGAAACATCCCCGATGGCAATCATTGAACCCGTCAGCCTTGAACGTGACCTGCCGGGGTGTAATCAGGTGGGATGGAGGGGGAAAATCGGCAGGCAGAACGCCCAGTCTGGATGTTTTCGCATTCCTCCTCGTCGCAGCCCATCTCGCCCAGCAGGCGAGGTTCGCCCTTGTCCATATCCACGGCTCAAACCTGCTGCAAGGGTTTCTCCACATTGCTGGTGGGGTTCGCGACTTCACTCGCGCTGTTGGCCTCGCTGCCGCGCGCGTCCCGCACGCTCGGCCGCCACCAGGTTTCTCGGGAAGGGTGAGCTCAGAATCTGCGGCAGCGAAAAGCCGCCGGCGGTGGTCTGGGCGCCGTACAGCTCGGAAAAACAGAGCAAACCGAAGACCACTAACAAACAGCAAATGAGAGAGGAGGCGGAGGCAACTCGATTTTTCATGCGGGCAGCGTACGTCAAAGACGCAGATTGACAACCGACAGACCCGGTCATGTTAGCTGAAAAAGCGCAATGGCCGATCGGCCCGCGATCCCTATCGTTTGTTCTTGACATCGGGCGGAAGAGAGTGCAATATGGCGTCAGACGACATGTCGTTACCGGCCATAATTGGAGGCCACCATGGAGACCTTGCCTCTCACCGAACCTGTCCTGCTCATTCTTCTCAGCCTGGCGGGGCAACCTCGGCATGGCTACTCCATTCTCAAGGATGTTGAACACATGAGCGACGGCCGGGTCGTGCTCAGTACGGGCACACTTTACGGCGCGCTGCGCCGGCTGCTCGATGACGACTGGATTGAGCGCTTTGAAGAGCGCGACAGTTCGCGCGGCCGCCAGGCTTATCGCCTGACGCCGCAGGGGCGCAGGAACCTGCAGCTTGAGGTGAGCCGGATGAAGCATCTCACCCGCCTGGCGAACCTGCGGGTGGCCGTCAAGGAGAGCTGACGATGCTCAGAATCTACCGAGCGCTGCTGCATCTCTACCCCGCGTCGCATCGCGAGCTGTTTGGCGCGGAGATGATTGCCGTCTTCAGCCAGATGCAGGCTGACACGGCGAAGAAAAGCATGACCGCGCGAGGCGTTTTCTCGCTCCGCGAAGCGGCAGGGTTGCTGCGCGGCGCGATGCGGGAACAGGTTCGCGCCCTCGGCGCCCACGTCAGGCTTTCATTTCCAACCAGGAGGTTTACCATGCGCAACGGATTCCGTTTCCCCAAATCAACCCCGGTGCTGATGACCATCATTTTGGCGGGATTGGTTCTTGCCATCGAGAAAGGCAAAGCGATTCAGGCGTCCCTGCCCGCAGTGAACCCACAGATCGGCCCGATTCAGCCGGAGCACCATACGCTTCTGCCGATCATCGCGCTGGCGTTCGCGTTCTTCTACGTGGCGGGAGCGCTGGGCTGGGCGATTCTGTTCGCCCTGCGGCGCTCGGGCGTGCACCGCCTGGCGGACATGTCGGCCCAGCAAAAGTGACCGCGGGCTTTGCCGCTAGTCTCTCGCCATGACCGTGGGAGGAATCTGCGACCTTCCGTCCAGTACTCTTCACTCGCTTGCCTCTCCTCCGATAACCTCTCTACACTGAACCAACCGGATTCGGCTCCGGATCCTCTCCTGGAAAGCGGAGGCTCGTGAACTGGTACTTCGTCTTCTTTCTCATCTCGGGTTTCTGCAGTGTTTTATACGAACTGGTGTGGTTGCGGTTGGCCATGGCGCAATTCGGCGTCACCACTGCCATGGTCTCGATCGTGCTTTCGGTATTCATGGCCGGGCTTGGCCTGGGGTCGTGGGCGAGCGGGCGATGGCTCGAAGCGCAGGAAAGCCGTGGCAAGGTTCCCGCTTTGCGGCTTTATGCGCTCATCGAGCTGCTGATCGGGATGTCAGCCCTGATCGTGCCCTTTGCATTTCTTCTGGGCCGCCGCGTTCTGGAGCATTACGCG